>Ga0335073_10000151_pt1 | contig 81397 bp, 61 predicted proteins | sample Lox_Sample_22_FD_207093 | JGI IMG/M metagenome (GOLD analysis project Ga0335073, IMG submission 207093) | Soil microbial communities from Loxahatchee National Wildlife Refuge, Florida, United States - Lox_Sample_2.2 | ecosystem: Environmental > Terrestrial > Soil > Wetlands | place: USA...
CTGGTTCGAAGCCAGGTACTCTATCCAACTGAGCTACGGGCGCGCAGCTTGTCCGCCATCATATTGCATCCGCCCCGCCCGGGGTACGTCCGACGATCCCCCGGCTTTGGCAAGTCGCAGTTGCCGAAATCCCGGGCGGAACCATGATCTGGGTCACAAGTCCCGTAGATTCCGGCCGCAGCGCTCGGGAATCCCGACCGTATTCGCATAAGCCATCCGCCCGGAAGGCCTAAAAAAGCCCCTGGCCATGAGCATTCGATTCAAAGTCATCGGCACCCTGGCGCTGCTATTTGCCGCACTGAGCGTGGCCGCGTTCCTCATTCAGCTCAGAGTCCTGGAGCCGAGCTTCGCGAGGCTGCAGCGTGACAACGCCCGAACCGCCATGAAGCGCGTGCATTACGCGCTCGATCGCGATCTGCAGACCCTGCAGATCGATGCGACGGATTGGGCCAACTGGGACGATGCCTATCGGTTCGCGCAGGGTCATAACCCAAAATTCGTCGCGACGAACTTCACACGCACAGCGATAGCGCAGATACAGATCGACTGCATCGTGATCGTCGACCTGAAAGGACGGATCCTGGCCTGGACCGGAGACGTCATTCCCACGAACCTGTCGCTACAGGGCAGCCTGGAGAGGCGGGGTTCCCTGCCGGCGAGTTTTCCCTGGCGAAGTGACCTCGGAACCGATCGCGCGGTGGATGGGCTCGTGAAGACCAATCTCGGCGTGATGATGATCGCCGGCGCACCGATCCTGAACGGTACCGGCAGCGGCCGCATCGCGGGCATGACCATCGTCGGACGCCTCCTGACGCCGGACCGCGTGCGCGACCTCGGCTCGCGAACGCAGTCGAATCTCATGGCCGTGAGCATGTCGCTCCCATCAACGTCCGAATTGCTGCTCAACACCAGTCAGTACACGAGCGTCTACAGGTCGTTCGAGGACATTTACCACCGGCCGATCATGACCCTGAGCGTCGACGTTCCGCGGCGCATCGAGGCAAGCGGCTTGACGGCGATTCGATACGCATCCCTCTCGATCATCGTGGTAGCCGTCATCGTCCTGCTTCTGGTCGTCGTGCTGTTGAATCGCCTCGTACTGACACCGCTCACGCGCATGACCCGCCATGCGGTCACGGTCGGCGAGAGCGCAGACCTGTCGGCTCGGCTGAATTACGCTACCGAGGATGAATTTGGACAGCTCGGCCGGGAATTCGACCGCATGGTCGCGACATTGCAGCAAGCGCGGCAACAGCTGATCGATCAGTCGTTCGAAGCAGGATTCGCCGAGATGGCCAAGGGGGTATTGCACAATCTCGGCAATGCCCTGACGCCGCTCGGTGTCAAAGCGGCCGCTCTTGGGGAGCGCCTGAACGGCGTGCCGATCGGCGATCTCGAGCGCGCCGCGGCGGAGCTGACAGGCAACGCTGGCGATCCGAGCCGGCGGGCCGAGCTCGCGCAATTCATCGAGCTCGGTTGCCAACACGTTGCATCGGTGCTGCACGAGTCGGCGGCGGATATCGGCGTCATAAGCCGCCAGGCCGACAGCATGCGCGCCGCTCTCGCGGAACACATGCGGACCGCCACCAGCGCCGAGCCCATATTCGAATCCGTCAAGCTCTCGGAGCTGGTATCGCAATCGCTGGATATCGTTCCGGATGCGAGCCGCGCCAGGTTGCGCATCGATACCGATGAGTCGCTGCGCCGTCTCGGCACGATCCGCGTCGTGCGTACCGTGCTGCGGCTCGTCCTGCAGAACGTAATCATCAATGCCTCCGAAGCGGTACGCGACGCCGGCAGGGATTCGGGAATGTTGCGACTCTGGGCCGAAGTGACCCGCGAAGCCGGTCGCGATCAGCTGCATTTGCATGCGCAGGACGACGGCGTCGGGATTCGCGCTGAAAACATCGATCGCATCTTCCACAAGGGCTATACGACGAAATCCCACGGCACGAATCACGGCATCGGCTTGCACTGGTGCGCGAACGCGATTCGAGCTCTGGGCGGCCGAATCTGGGCAACGAGCGATGGATTGGGATTCGGGGCCGCCATTCATGTCACCCTGCCGCTCGGCGACGGCATGGCGCGTTCCGCGTCATGAAGATCAAGGAGACAGACAATGGATGACCGCGCGCGCACGCCGATACGCGTACTCGTTACCGACGACGAAGTCGATGTGCGCGATGCGTATCGACAGATCCTCGCCGGCCCTGCTGTCGACGGCGGTCTCGAGAGATTGCAGCGCCTGCAGGCGCGGCTCTTTCATGATTCGTCCGCGCGCCAGGGGCGACAGCCCACGGCTGCGCCAACGGCATTCGAGCCCGTGTTCTGCAACGATGCAGCATCAGCGGTCGCCGCGGTGCGCGAGTCGGTGGCGGCCAATGATCCCTTCGCGGTCGCTTTTCTCGACATGAGAATGCCTCCCGGGCAAGACGGCGCCTGGGCAGCATCCGGCATTCGGACCTTGGACCCGGCCATCGAGATCGTCATCTGCACTGCCTACTCGGACACGGATCCCGCAGCAATCGGCCGACTCGTGCCGCCCGAAGAGAAGCTGTCGTACCTGCAGAAGCCGTTTCATCCGCACGAGGTCAGGCAGATGGCGATCTCGCTTGCGAGCAAATGGCGCGCCGAGCATCGGATCGTCAAGCTGGCGTATTTCGATCCGTTGACGGGCCTGGCGAATCGCTCGCAATTCCTCAGCCGATTGCAAAGCGCCATACTCACCTCCGGCACCACCGGGCGGCCCATGGCGGTTCTCTTTCTCGACCTGGACAACTTCAAGCGCGTCAACGACTCCCTTGGTCATGGCGCCGGCGATGAGCTCCTGTGTCTGGTCGCCGCCCGTCTGCGCCGCACGCTGCGCCACGACGACAGCCCTGCCACGGTCAATTCGACTTCGTTGGCGTCCGGGCACATCGCGCGTCTCGGTGGCGATGAATTCGTGGTGATTCTGCCGGACCTCGCCAGCGTCGAGGATGCCGGGATCCTCGCGCGTCGACTGATTGAAGAGCTGCAGGCGCCGATGCAGATTGCGAAACATTCCCTGGTGATCACACCCAGTGTCGGCATCGCCATTTTCCCAACGGATGGGACGAATGCCGATGCACTGCTGCGCAATGCCGACTGGGCGATGTATTTCGCCAAGCGCCGCGGCCCCGGAACGTACGCCTATTTCGATCCGCAAATGACCACGGCGGCGCGGCACCGATTTGCGGTCGAGGAGAAGATGCGCGGGGCCTTGCAACGCGGCGAGTTCTCCCTTCACTATCAGCCGCTGTTCGACGTGGACAACGGCACCGTTGCGGGCCTGGAGGCGCTGCTGCGGTGGACGAATCCGGAGCTCGGCATGGTGGCGCCCGCCGAGTTCATCCCGATTGCCGAAGAAACCGGGCTGATCGGCGAATTGGGCGCTTGGGTGTTGCGCACCGCCTGTGCTCAGGCAAAGGCGTGGCGCGATCAGGGCCTGCCTGCAGTACGGCTGGCGGTCAACGTGTCCAGTCAGCAATTCGCCTCGAGGGAATTTCCCCAGTTGGTGGCGGCGATCGTCGAGGAATGCGGCATCGACCCCTCGGCTCTCGAGCTGGAGATCACCGAGTCGGTCCTCATGCAGGACGACGAGTGGGCGAAACAGGCATTCGTTCTGCTCAAGAAGATCGGCGTGTCCCTCGCGATCGACGATTTCGGCACCGGTTATTCGAGTCTCGGGCGATTGCGCCATCTGCCCGTGGACCGGCTCAAAATCGATCGGTCGTTCGTGACCAACCTCATCGACTGCGCGGAGGATCGTGCGATCGTGATGGCAATCATCGCGATGGCGGGCTCACTGTCCATCGAGGTCACGGCCGAGGGCGTGGAGAACCTCAGGCAGCTGATGTTCCTGCAGGAGAACAAGTGTCAGGAAGCGCAAGGATTCCTATTCAGCCGGGCGTTGCCGCCGGCGGATGCCGGAGCCCTGCTGCGGCGCGCAGCGGAGACCGCCGACGGGTCGCGAACCAGCCGGCTGCGTTCCCTGATCGGATGATCGGGTCGCCCGTGATCAGGTCGCCCGCACCGGCTGCGGTTTGGCGCTGAAATAGCCGGCGGCCAGGAGGCCGAACCAGACCGGCGCGACATAGAGCGCCACCCGGGTATCGGGTTGCAGCCAGAGCATGGCGGTGACGAAGAGCAGAAAGGCGACTACCAGCCAGTTCACCACCGGCGCTCCTGGCATGCGGAAGCTCGCGGCTGCTACACGCCCGTCCCTCACCGCGCGCCTGTACCCGAGGTGCGAGACCATGATGATGCCCCACGTCCAGAGCGTTCCGATCAGGGACACGCTGGTTACCCAGATGAAGACGTGCTTGGGGACCACGTAGTTGAGGAACACTCCGATCAGCATGACGGCGGCCGAAGCGTGGATGCCCGCCGCCGGTATGTTCCGACTGCTCACGGCTGCGAAGGCTCGCGGTCCCTGGCCGCGACAGGCCAGCGAGTAGAGCATGCGGCCGGTGCTGAAGATCCCGCTGTTGCATGACGAGCTCGCCGCGGTGATGACGACTATGTTGATGATGCTCGCGGCCGCCGGAATGCCGAGCTTCTGGAATACGAAGACGAACGGGCTGGTGTCGGGGCTCAGCTGATTCCAGGGTACGAGCGCCATGATGACGACCAGCGCCCCGATATAGAAAAGCAGGATGCGGAAAATGATGCCGTTGGTCGCCCGCGGCAGCACCACGGCGGGATTCTCCGCCTCGCCGGCGGTGACGCCGATCAGCTCCACCCCGGAGTACGCGAACATCACCATTTGCAGCGTCAGCAGCACGCCCATCATGCCGAATGGCAGGAAGCCGCCGTTCGACCAGAGGTTGGCAAAGCTCGCGTGCGAGCCGAAGTGGCCAAAATGGAACGCGATCACCCCGACCCCGGCCACGATCAGCGCCAGGATGGTCACGATCTTGATCAGGGCGAACCAGAACTCGAGCTCGCCGAACACCCGTACGGCGAAGAGATTCACCCCGTACAGAACCACCAGTGCGGCCAGCGGCGGCAGCCATTGCGGCACCGCGGGGAGCCAGAAGCGCACGTAAACCCCAATTGCAGTGAGCTCCGCCATTGCCGTCAGGACCCACATGAACCAGTAGGACCAGCCGGTAACGAACCCGGCGAACGGCCCGCAGAACTCGTCCGCGTAAGTCGCGAAGGAACCCGCGACGGGCCGGTAAGTCAGCAGCTCACCCAGCGCGCGCATGATGAAGAAGATGGCGATGCCCGCCACCACGTAGGTCAGGATCAGCGCGGGCCCGGCCTTGTGGATGGCCTGCGCCGAGCCGAGGAAGAGCCCCACCCCGATCGTGCCGCCCAACGCGATCAGCTGGATATGACGATTGCGCAGGTTGCGCGCCAGGTGCGACTCGGTTTGCGACATGCTGACCTCGTTTTCAGGCGCTGGATCCGGGCATTGCAGCCTCCGCCACCTGCGGCGGCGGGGCACCTCCCTGTGCCTGGGTTGCGGGATCGACATCACATGTTACTCTGCCGCCCCCGAGCCAAGGCGGCTCATCAAGCGAGAGATTTGTGGCATCAAAGCGTGCTGCCGGCACCGGCGCGCCCGTGGAGAAGAGTCGTTGCGGCTGGGTCCCGGCCGGCGATGATGAATACACCCGCTACCACGATGAGGAGTGGGGTCGGCCGGTGCACGATGACCGGCATCTATTCGAGATGCTCACGCTCGAAGGCGCGCAGGCAGGCCTGTCGTGGTCCACCATCCTGCGCAAACGCGCGGCCTATCGAAGGGCCTTTGCGGGCTTCGTACCGGCCAAGGTGGCCCGCTTCGATGCACGCCGCCGTGCCACCCTGCTTCAGGATGCCGGCATCGTCCGCAACCGGCTCAAGATCGATTCCACGGTGAGCAACGCTCGGGCTTTTCTCGCGGTACAGAAGGAGTTCGGCTCCTTCGGCGCCTATCTCTGGAATTGGGTTGACGGCCACCCCGTCCTGAACGGCTGGCAGAGCCGCAGCCAGGTACCGGCCCACAGCGAGCTGAGCGCCCGGATCTCCCGCGATCTGAGGAAGCGGGGCTTCCGTTTCGTCGGCTCAACAATTATTTACGCCTACCTGCAGGCCGTGGGTGTAGTGAACGACCATACCAAGGGCTGCTACCTGTATGTCCCTGCGCCCTCCGGGCCTCGGGACACGGGTCTTCCAAGGGTGGCCCGCAAAGCGTCCCGCTCTTAAGATAGACAACCGATCAACCAGGGGATCCCTCATGAAACCGTTTCTGGCGGCAGCGGCCCTCGCCGCCGCACTGCTCGCACCCGCAGCCTATGCCGATTGCGCCTACCCACAGGCGCCGACCAATCTCCCGGACGGCAATACGGCTACGCTCAAAGAGATGCTCGCCGGCATGCAGCAGGTGAGCGCCTACAACAAGGCGATGGAGGGGTACCTCTCCTGCATCAAGCTCGAGCGCGACAGCCGGGTGGCCGCCGCCGGAGCTACGCTCACCAAGCAGCAGAAGCAGGAGCTCGAGGCCATCGAGATTCAGAAGAACAATGCCGCGGTCGACCAGCTGCACGCGGTGGCGGACCAGTTCAATACGCAAGTGAAGATCTTCAAGGCCAGGGGCAAGAAGTCCGACAGCGATTGACCGTGCTCAGTCCCTCCCAGGCGGATGAGCTCATCGCGCAGCACCTGACCTGTCTGCCGATCGAGTCACTGCCCCTGGCGCAATGCGCGGGGGCAGTGCTGCGGGAGAACATCTACGCCGAGCGTGACCAGCCACCCTTCGACCGGGTGACGATGGATGGGATTGCGCTGGACAGCCGGGCGCTACGCGAGGGCGCGCGCCGACTGCGCGTTCAGGCCATGCAGGCCGCTGGCGAGCCGCCGCTCACTCTGGCGGGGCGCGACCACTGCATAGAGGTGATGACCGGTACGCCGCTGCCCGTGGGCTGCGATGCCGTGGTGCCGGTGGAGCGGCTCACCGTGCGCGACGGGCAGGCGGAGCTGGCGCACGACCTGGCGGTGGAGCCCGACCAGAACGTTCACCGCCGCGGGACCGATACGCGCCAGGGCAACCTCCTGCTGGCTGCCGGCACGCGGCTCGGGCCGCCGGAGATTGCCATTGCGGCTGGGGCCGGGATGGCACGGATCCGGGTGAGCAGCCAGCCGATGCTGGCCGTCATCTCCACGGGGAACGAGCTGATCGAGCCTGGCGAGCCCATTCTCCCCCACCAGATCCGGCGCTCGAACCCGTACTCCATTGCCGCGGCGTTGCGGCTGCACGGCTTTCAGCGCGTGGCCGACGACCACATCGCCGATGACCTGGCGGACCTCAGGCGCCGCTTGAAATTTCACCTCGAGACGCACGATGTGCTCGTCCTGAGCGGCGGCGTGTCGATGGGCAAGCTCGACCTGGTGCCCCGCGTTCTCGAGGAGCTCGCGGTCCGCTGCGTATTCCACAGGGTGTCGCAGCGTCCCGGTAAGCCGCTCTGGTTCGGCATCGCGAGCTCGGGCGCCGCGGTCCTGGGCCTGCCCGGGAATCCGGTATCGACGGCCGTGTGCGTTGCGCGCTATGTGCTTCCGGCGCTCGCCGCGAGCCAGGGCCAGACCCCCTCTCGCCCGGAGCGGATGGCGCTCGGCGCCCCGGTGACCGTCGAGCCGCCTCTGACCCTTTTCATGCCCGTTCGCATCGAGATCGACGACTGGGGCCGAAATTGGGCCATCCCGGTGCCCACGAACGGCTCCGGTGATTTCACCGCGCTGGCCGGCACGGACGGAATTGTAGAACTCCCCCCTGGCCCCAATACCTACCCCAAGGGCTTCGTGACCCGAATGCACAGGTGGTAGGGTGGATGCCGGATGAGCTCTCCTGATGTGATCCCCATGCCAGGGTCCGGACCGCGCGACCGGCGCGGGCGGCCGCTGCGCGACCTCAGGATCTCGGTCATGGACCGGTGCAACTTTCGTTGCCCGTACTGCATGCCGCGGGAGACCTTCCACGACCGCTACCGCTTCCTCGGCTCGCACGAGCGCCTGTCGTTCGATGAGATCGTGCGCCTGGCGCGGCTGTTCGTGCGACTCGGGGTGCACAAGCTGCGCCTCACCGGCGGCGAGCCGCTGCTGCGGCCGGCTCTCCCTGATCTCATCGGCGACCTGACGGCCATCGACGGGGTCGACGATATCGCCCTGACCACCAATGGCGTGCTGCTCGCCAAGTACGCCTTCGAGCTGCGCGCGGCGGGCCTGCAGCGCATCACCGTCAGCCTCGACAGCGCCGACCCGGAAGTCTTTCGCCGCATGAGCGGCGGGTTCGGTGAGCCGGAGGATGTGCTCTCGGGAATCGAGCACGCGCGGCGCGCCGGTCTCGAGCCCATCAAGGTCAACGCGGTGGTGCAGCGTGGAGTCAACGACCACACGGTGCTCGATCTGGTGGAGCGCTTCCGCGGCACGGGTGTGATCGTACGGTTCATAGAGTACATGGACGTCGGCAATCGCAACCACTGGTCTCCGGAGCTCGTGGTGCCCTCGCGCGAGCTGTTGGCGCGCATCGATGAGCGCTGGCCGCTCGCGCCCCTCCGTCGGGAGTACCGCGGAGAAGTTGCGGAGCGCTATGCGTTCGCCGACGGCGGCGGCGAGGTGGGCTTCATCTCTTCGGTCACTCAGCCCTTCTGCGGTGATTGCTCGCGCGCGCGCCTCTCGTCCGACGGCGTGCTCTACACCTGTCTCTTCGCCACGCACGGAACCAGCTTGCGTGACGCCCTGCGCAGCGGCGCGAGCGACGATCAGCTGCTCGAGGTCCTGCGCCGCGTCTGGGCGAACCGCGCCGACAACTACAGCGAGCAGCGGCAGACGCAGCGGGAATCGGCCGGCGACGCCCGCAAGGTCGAGATGTTCTACATCGGTGGCTGATGGGGCGCTCCGGACTCTCTCACCTCGACAGCCGCAATCGCCCGACGATGGTGGATGTTGGCCGCAAGGAGGTCACGCAGCGGGAAGCCGTCGCGGAGGCAAGAGTGCGCCTGCCGCGGAACGTCGCCGCGGCGTTGCGTGCCAGTGGTCACCGCACCAAGAAAGGGCCGGTCTTCGACACGGCGATCGTCTCCGGTGTCATGGCCGCGAAGCGCACGCACGAGCTCATCCCGTTTTGCCATCCGCTCGGGCTGGAGCACTGCTCGGTGGAGATTGAGGACCGCCGCGGCGGCGAGCTCGTGGTGCGGTGTCGGGTCGCGGTGCATCACCGCACGGGAGTTGAAATGGAGGCACTGACCGGCGCGACGATCGCGGCGCTCACCATCTACGACATGTGCAAGGCGCTATCCCATGACATCGAGATCGTAGGCGTCCGCCTGCTCGAGAAAACGGGCGGCAAGCGCACTTACAAGCGTGCCGCGCGATAGGGCAGTCGGCGGCGTAGAATCCGGAATCTGATATGGATGAGCCGATCGCAGCATCTCCGTCTCGACGCCCCGGTACCGCCATGGCGCCGCTTTACGGGCTCGTGCTCGCCGGCGGTCGCAGTACGCGCATGCAGCGCGACAAGGCGATGCTCGAGTACGCGGGACGCAGCCAGCTCGAGCGTGCAGTCGAGCTGATCACCCCTCTGGTCGAGCGGGTATTCGTCTCCGTTCGGCCCGACCAGACCGGAGATCCCCTGCGCGCGGGCTTCGCGCAGATCGTCGATTCCGGCGAGGTCGCCGGGCCCATCGCCGGGATCGTGGCCGCGCAGGCGCGCCATCCCGAGGCGGCCTGGCTCGTGCTCGCCTGCGACCTGCCGCTCCTCGATCAGGCAACGCTCGAGCATCTCCTGCGCTCGCGCCATCCCGAGCGGCACGCGACCGCGTACCGATCGACTCACGACGGTTTGCCGGAGCCGCTCTGCGCGATCTACGAGCCGTCGAGCCGCGAGGCAATGCTCGCCCATGTCGCGAGCGGGCGCGACTGCCCGCGCAAGTTTCTGATCAACGCGAATACCGAGCTGATCGACCAGCCGCAGCCGGGTGCGCTCGACAACGTGAACACCCCGAAGGATTACGGCTCCGCCACGTATCGGCTCCTGCGCTCGGCAGGTTCTGCGGGTCCAACGCCGGAAGACGGCGTGGCGGCACCGCAGCAGATCAACATCCAGTACTACGCCCTCCTGCGCGAGCAAGCCGGACGCAGCTCTGAGACGCTGGTCACCACCGCGGGCACTCCGCGCGAGCTGTATGAGCAGCTCAGGGAGCGCTATCCCTTCTCGCTCGCGCCCGAGATGCTGCGGGTTGCGGTGAACTCCGAGTTCAGCGATTGGGAACAGCGCCTGAACGCGGGGGACTCGGTCGTGTTCATACCACCCGTGGCAGGTGGGTGAGCGCGGGGCCTTTATCGAGGACACTTAACGTGTCCTCGATCCGCGCGAACGCCCGGCCACGGACGGGCCGGGCCGGGTGCCCTGCCACCATGGACGGTCAGTGGTACGCTCCCGACACGGTGCCTATATGAGTTTTCGCTTCTCCTCCACTCCCCTCGAGGCGTCGGTTCTGCGGGCCGAGCTCAGCGATCCGAGCTGCGGCGGCTTTAGCGCCTTCGAGGGCTGGGTTCGCGACCACAACGAGGGCCGGCGCGTGCACCGGCTGGAATACGAAGCCTTCGAGCCGCTCGCGATCATGGAAGGCGAGCGCATCATCGCCGAGGCGGCAGCGCGATTCGGCGTCGAGCACGCATCTTGCGTGCATCGGATCGGTGCGCTCGAGATCGGTGAGACCGCGGTGTGGGTCGGAGTCACGGCGCGCCACCGCGACGAGGCGTTCCGTGCCTGCCGCTACATCATCGATGAAGTAAAGCATCGGGTGCCCATCTGGAAGAAGGAGCACTACGAGAACGGTGATTCCGGCTGGGTGAACTGCGAGCGTTGCGCGGAGCACGCCGCCGGACACATGCACGCTCACGGAAGCCGCGGGCACGGGGCCGCTCTCACACCCGACTATTCGCGCCAGACGGCGCTGAAGGAAGTCGGCGCGGCTGGCCAACAGAAGCTCCGCCACGCGTCGGTGTTGGTAGTGGGGTGCGGCGGTCTCGGCGTGCCGGTCATGACCTATCTCGCGGCCGCCGGCGTCGGCAGCATCGGATTGGTCGACGCGGATCGGCTGGAGGCCTCGAACCTGCACCGCCAGACACTCTACTCTCTGGCGGACGTGGGCAAGCCCAAGGTCGAGCTTGCCGCGGCGCGTCTGCGCGCCTTGAACCCCGACGTCGAGATACAGACTCACGCGACGCGGCTCGACGCTGCCACCGCGCCCGGAATCGTCGCGGCCTACTCGCTCGTCATCGACTGCACGGACAACTTCTCGACCAAGTTTATGTTGAATGACACGTGCGTGCGACTGCGCAAGCCGGTGATTTTCTCGAGCGTCTACCAGTACGAGGGGCAGCTTCAGGTCGTGCGGCCGGAGCGCGGCGGCGCCTGTCTGCGGTGCGTGTGGCCGGAAGCGACCCGGGACGGTCTCGTCGGCAACTGCGCCGAGGCCGGTGTCCTGGGTCCCGTGCCCGGTACGTTCGGCAGTCTGCAGGCGCTGGAGGCGCTGAAACTGCTGTTGGATCTGCCCGGCCAGCTCTCGGAGGAGCTGCTGGTCATGGACCTGCTGACGCTTTCCGTCACCCGCGTGCGCACGCGGCGCGCGGCTGATTGTCCCGGGCACGCGCGAGCGGCGCACGGCGACCAGGTCGACATGGAGTTGAGCTTCGAATCCCTGGAGGAAGCGCTGGCGGACGGCTTCGACGTCGTCGACGTCCGGGAGCCGCACGAACTCGCGCGACTCGCCACACCCTGCTCGAGCGCCCGGCACCTCCCCATCGCGCAGCTCCTTCATGGGCGGCCGGACATGCCTGCCGACAACCGCTATCTCCTCGTCTGCGCCAGCGGTCAGCGGAGCCTCGCCGCGGCGCAGGAGCTGCGCTCACGCGGCTACGGACAGGTTTTCTCGCTGCGCGGCGGAATCGCCGCGCTCAGCCGCAGCGGCGCCGTCGCATAGTCAGAAAGGCTCCTAGGGTCTGACCTGGCCGGAGCCGCGCACGACGTACTTGTAGCTCGTCAGCTGCTCCACCCCGACCGGGCCGCGGGCGTGGAAGCGATCGGTGGAGATGCCGATCTCCGCGCCCATCCCGAACTCGCCTCCATCCGCGAACTGCGTCGAGGCGTTGTGAAGCACGATGGCGCTGTCCACCCGCTGCAGAAAACGCTCAGCCGTCGCTTCATTCTGCGTGACGATGGACTCCGTGTGCGCTGAGCCATACTTGGCAATGTGCGCAATCGCGCCGTCCACCCCGTCCACTACGCGCACGGCGATGATCGCGTCGAGATATTCCGTGTACCAGTCCTCTTCCGATGCCGCACGAACGCGCCGGTCCGCCTTCTGCGCGATCGGATCTCCACGCACCTCGCAGCCCGCATCCAACAGCGTGCGCACGACGGGGACGAGGTGCGTATCGAGGCAGCCGCGGTCGATGAGGAGAGTCTCGGCAGCCCCGCATATGCCGGTCCGCCGCATCTTCGCGTTGAGGGCGATGGTCTGCGCCATGCGCACGTCCGCATCGCGATCGACATAGACGTGACAGTTGCCTTCCAAGTGGCCGATGACCGGTACCCGCGCCTCCCGCTGGACACGAGCCACTAGACTCTTGCCGCCGCGGGGGACGATGACGTCCAGGTAGTCCGCCATCCCCGCCAGCATGTAGCCGACCGCGGCCCGGTCAGTCGTCGGGACGAGCTGAATGCAGTCCGCCGGAAGGCCGGCTGCCGTCAGCCCCTCGACCAGGCATGCGTGGATGGCGGCGTTGGAATGGCGGCTCTCCGAGCCGCCGCGCAGGATGACTGCATTGCCCGATTTCAGGCAAAGCGCACCGGCGTCGGCGGTGACGTTGGGGCGGCTCTCGTAAATGATCCCGATGACGCCAAGCGGCACCCGCACCCGCTGGATCCTGAGTCCATTCGGCCGCCGCCACTCGGCTGCCGTGGTGCCGATCGGGTCCGGCAGCGCCATGACCTCCTCGAGGCCTGCGGCGATCGATTGCACCCGTTGCTCATCGAGCGCCAGCCGGTCGAGCAGCGCAGCCGTCAGAGCGGCGCCTCGCGCCGCCGACATGTCGTGCGCGTTGGCCTCGAGGATGCGGGCGGCGCCGGCCCGGATCGCCCGGGCGGCGGCGGCGAGAGCGCCGTCCTTCGCGCCGGTCCCGGCCTGCGCCAGAACGGCGGCGGCCGCGACGGCATTGCGTCCGAGCCGCTCCATCCGTTCTCTCAGCTCATTGCTCGCCGCCTCGACGCTCATCAGCTCCCGACCTTTTCCTTCAGCGCGGGCTCCTGGTTGAGGAGCACGAGGTCGTCGCGATGGATCATCTCGTCGCGTCCGCGGAAGCCGAGGATGCTCTCGATGTCCGACGACTTGCGGCCCATGATCTTCGCCGCATCGACATCCGAGTAGGCGACGATTCCGCGCGCAATCTCGGTGCCGTCCATGGCAAGGACGCTCACGGTGTCGCCGCGCTCGAACCTGCCGCGGGAATTGATTACACCGGCCGGCAGCAGACTTCTGCCTTCGAGCAACGCGCGCAAGGCACCCGGGTCTATCGACACCGCGCCGGCGGGCCGCAGCGTCCCGGCGATCCACTGCTTGCGCGCGGCGACCGGCGTGGCGCTCGGCACGAACCAGGTGCATCGCGCGCCCTCCTCGATGCGCCTCACGGGATGACGATGGTGGCCGGCGGCGATGCACATGTGACAACCGGCTGCCACGGCGATCCGCGCGGCCAGTATCTTGGTCGCCATGCCTCCCGAGCCGACATCCGAGACCGACCGACCGCACATGGCCTCGATCTCCGGCGTGATCTTGAGCACCTCCTCGATGAAGGTCGCGGCGCGGTCCTTGTTCGGGTCAGCGGTGTAAAGCCCATCGACATCCGACAGCAGCACCAGGCAGTCGGACGCCGCCATCTGGGCCACCCGAGCCGCGAGTCGATCGTTGTCGCCGTAGCGGATCTCCGCGGTCGCCACGGTGTCGTTCTCGTTGATCACCGGCAGCGCGCCCATGGAAAGCAGCGTTTCCAGGGTTGCCCGAGCGTTCAGATAGCGATGTCTGCGCTCGCTGTCCTCCAGGGTGAGCAGTACCTGGGCGACAGTGACGTCGCGGCTCTCGAGTAGCTCTTTGTAAGCGTGTGCCAACCGGATCTGCCCGACCGCGGCCGCCGCCTGGCTTTCCTCTAGCCGCAAGGGACCCTTCGCCAGACCGAGCTGGCGCCGGCCGAGGGCAATCGCCCCGGAGGAGACCAGGATGACCTGCTGACCTCGCCGCCTCAGCCGCAGAAGATCCTCGACCAGGCTTTCGAGCCAGGCGCGGTTGATGCGTCCCGTCTCAGCGTCCGTCAGCAGTGCGGAACCGACCTTCACCACGACGCGTCGTGCCCCGGCAAGGGGCGAGGAGGATGGCGTGTGGGGGATGGTCATCGGAAAACTATACGCTAAACTTGCAGCCGCCAACCTGAGGAAGCAAATCGGTGAGCAGAGACTACGAGCCGGCCCCCGGACAGTGGTACCAGAACCTGGAAGACGAGGAATCATTCCGTGTCCTCACGGTAGATGAGGACTCGGAGCTGGTCGAAATCGAGTATCTCGACGGTGAGATCGAGGAGATCGACCTCGAGACCTGGCATGAGATGGACCTCGAGCAGACCGAAGAGCCGGAAGGCTGGGCGGAGTCCGACGAGGATGAGGACGAGGAAGAAGAAGAGGAAGAGGACGAAGAGGATGAGGACGACGACTGGGACGAGGATGAGGACGACGAGGACGAGGACGACTGGGACGAAGACGAGCAAGACGAGCGCGATCAGTACTAGCCCCAAGCTGGCTGCTTGAGCAACCTAGACAGTTGGTACCACGAGAAGGAATCCGCGTGGTTGTACCGGCAGGTCGCCGCGGCAGAGCCGGATCCTCATAAACAGCGGCTCTTCAGCCAGCTCGCCGGCGCCGCCGAAGAGCAGGCAGCCAAGTGGGAAACATCCCGGAGCACTGCACGAGCTGGGGCGGCGGCTCGCGTGTTCGTGCCCTCCATGCGGGCGCGTGTTGTCGCGAGCCTTCTGCGGCTGCTCGGGCCACGCGCCATGCGCTCCGTGCTCGCCGCCATGAAGCTGCGCGGTCTATCCGTTTATACCGCGCCGATCGCCAGCGGCCACGCGATGCCAACTACTCTGTCGGAGGTCGGTGTCCGCCATCGCGGCGGGCTGGGCGGTAATCTCAGAGCCACCGTGTTCGGCGTGAACGACGGGCTGGTGTCGAACGCGAGCCTCGTGCTGGGCGTTGCGGGCGCCGCGGCTCCAAGCTCGTTCGTGCTGGTGAGTGGCGTCGCAGGTCTGCTCGCCGGCGCGCTGTCGATGGCGGCCGGGGAATATGTGTCGGTGCGCTCGCAGCGTGAGATGTACGAATATCAGATTGCGCTCGAGCGGGAGGAGATCGCCGAATATCCCGAAGAGGAGGCCGAGGAGCTGGCGCTGATCTATGCCGCGCGCGGCGTAGCTCTGGCACAGGCCCGAGAGGTCAGCCAGGCGCTGCTCGCCCGCCCGGAGCAGGCTCTCGACGTCCTCTCGCGGGAAGAGCTTGGCCTGAATCCGGACGACCTGGGCTCGCCCCTGGGAGCGGCCGTAGCATCATTCGTCTCGTTCGCCGCCGGTGCCGCCGTACCGCTCGTGCCGTTCCTCGTCGCCGGCCGAGGTACCGACGCGCTCGTCGCCACAGCCGCGCTCACCGTCATCGCGCTCTTTGGGGTGGGGCTCGCCCTCAGCCTCTTCACCGGCAGGCAGGCGCTTCGCGGCGCCCTGCGCATGGTGCTGATCGGCGGCGGTGCCGGTGTCGTGGCCTTCGGGGTAGGTCGCGCCCTAGGTAGTATCATTCACTAGTGTGAAGCGCAAAAGGCGCGGTTTTTTGCCCGCGGCTCCGCCACCTGCGGCGGCGGGGCACGTCCTTGTGCCTGCTTGAAAACCGTCTGTTGTGGCCCCAGGCTTGCGCCATGAAGCGCATTTTCCTGCTCCTCGTCACCAACCTGGCGGTGCTCGCGGTACTGACGATCGTGGCCCACCTGATCGGGCTCGATCAGTGGCTGGCGGCTCGCGGCAGCAGCCTCGGCGCCCTGCTGGCCTTCGCGGCCGTGTTCGGTTTCGGCGGCGCGTTCATCTCCCTCCTCATGTCCAAATGGATGGCCCGCAATGCCATGGGGGTGAGGGTCATCAGCCAGCCGGCGACGCCGTCGGAGCGATGGCTGGTCGATCTGGTCACGCGGCTCGCGCGCGCCGCCGGCGTCGGCATGCCGGAGGTGGGAGTATTCGACTCGCCGCAGCCCAACGCCTTCGCCACGGGCTACAGCCGCGATAACGCCCTGGTGGCCGTGAGCACGGGCCTTTTCGCCACGATGAACGAGCAGGAGATCGAGGCGGTACTGGGGCACGAGCTGACGCACGTCGCCAATGGCGACATGGTGACACTGACCCTCATCCAGGGAGTGGTCAACACCTTCGTGATCTTCCTGTCGCGCATCATCGGCAACCTGGTCGACCGTACGCTGTTCCGCTCCGAGGACGGGCGCGGCCCGGCCTACTTCCTCTCGGTCATCGTGTCGCAGATCCTGCTCGGCATTCTGGCCAACATGATCGTCATGGCTTTCTCCCGCTGGCGCGAGTTCCGCGCCGACCGCGGTGGCGCGCACCTCGCCGGAATTCCCAACATGATCGCGGCGCTCGAGGCGCTGAAGAGGGCACATGAGCCGCTGCCGTCGCATCAGTTCGCCGCCTTCGGGATCACCTCCGGGCCCGTATCGCTCGGCATCCGGCGTCTCTTCATGAGCCACCCGCCGCTCGACGAGCGCATTGCCGCGCTGCGCGCGCTGACGGTGGCCTGAAGACACTGCATCGTGCCGCCCCTCATCCCCGCGCAGGCGCTGAGCGGCCTCGAGCGCATCCTCGGGCCCCAGGGGATCCTGCGGGGCGAGGCGCAGGATTCGGGGACGGACCTCGAGCCCTACCTCACCGACCACCGCCGCCTCTACCACGGCCGCGCGCTCGCGATCGCTCTGCCTCGCACCGTGGACGAGGTGACGGCGCTTCTCGCCTTCTGCAACGATCATCACATCGGCGTCGTCCCGCAGGGCGGCAACACCGGTTACTGCGGCGGCGCGACGCCCGATGAGTCAGGCCGGCAGGTCGTCGTCTCGCTCACGCGCCTCAACCGCATCCGGCGCCTCGACCCGCTCGACTATTCGATCGTGGCCGAGGCCGGTTGCGTGCTCGCAGACCTGCAGCGGGCGGCCGATGAGGCGCAACGCTTCTTTCCCCTGAGCCTCGGCTCCGAGGGAACCTGTCAGTTGGGTGGCAACCTGTCCACCAACGCCGGCGGGGTTCACGTGCTGCGCTACGGGATGATGCGCGACCTGGTGTTGGGCCTCGAGGTGGCGCTCGCGGACGGTCGGCTCCTCTCCTCGCTCGGGACGCTGCGCAAGGACAACACCGGCTACGACGTCAAGTCTGTCTTTCTCGGCGCCGAAGGCACGCTCGGCATCGTCACCGCCGCGAGCCTGAAGCTCTTCCCCAAGCTGCGCGCCTTCGCCACGGCCTTCGTCGCGGTTCCCGATCCGCGTGCCGCCGTGGCGCTGCTCGCGCGCCTGCGCGATGCGAGCGGCGATCGCGTGAGCTCCTTCGAGCTCGTCCCGCGGATCGCCATCGACCTCACCGCGCGGCACATACCCGGGGTTCGGGATCCGCTCGATGCGCCGCATCCCTGGTACGTGCTGTGCGAGCTCACCTCCTCGCGCGCCGCCGACCCGCTCGAGGAGTTGCTCGAGCAGAGCCTCGCCGGCGCCCTGGAAGAGAGCCTGGTGCTGGATGCGGCGGTGTCTCGGAACGCGCGCGACCGGGCCGCCTTCTGGAAGCTGCGCGAGACCATTCCGGAGGCTCAACGCCGGGACGGCGGCAGCCTGAAGCACGACATCTCCGTCCCGGTCGCATCGATCCCCGATTTCATCGAGCGCGGCTCGCGCTGGATCGCCGACAACGTGCCCGACGGGCGCCTGGTCTGCTATGGTCACGTCGGTGACGGCAACCTGCACTTCAATCTCAACCAGGCCCCTGGCGCCGACGGCGCCGCCTTCCTCGCGCGCGAGGAGCCGGTCAAGCGTGCCATTCACGACCTGGTGCGGGATTTCGGCGGCAGCTTCAGCGCCGAGCACGGCGTCGGCCGATTGAAAGTGGGCGAGCTCGAGCGTTACGCCTCGCCCGTGGAGTTGGATCTGATGCGTGCCATCAAGCGCGCGCTCGATCCCAACGCCATTCTCAACCCCGGCAAGGTGCTGCGTTAGGGCACATCCCTGTGCCTGCCCATCGACTCGTGTCGACCCCGATGCCATGAAGCGGCAGAACTTTGCGTCCAGGCACACGGACGTGCCCCGCCGCCGCAGGTGGCGGCCGTTGAGCCAAAAACCACGCTTTTTGGCTCGACGGCGCTGGGCCGGGCAGGAGCCCGGATCCAGCGCTTCATACTAGGTTGCCTGGTCTCGACGCAGTCTTACCAACCCTTCCTGTGCCGTGCTGGCGACCAGCCTGCCGTCGCGCGAGTACACGCCCGCCCGCGCGAATCCCCGCGCCCCGGAGGCGCTCGGACTCTCCACCGCATAGAGCAGCCAATCGTCTACCCGCAGCGGCCGGTGAAACCACATCGCATGGTCGATGCTGGCCATCACGACGGAATTGCCGAGCAGCGCCGAGCCATGCGGCAGAGTCGCCGTGTCGAGCAGAAAGTAATCCGACACGTAGGCGAGCAGGCGCCGGTGCAGCCGCTCATCGGGCGGCAGACGGTCCACCGCCCGAAACCACACCTGACGCGACGGCGCCGCGTCCCGCGGTCCCGGATAATCCATCGGCTGCACCAGCCTGAACTCGAACGGCCGCGGCTGCTCGAGAAAGCGCCGCACCCGCTCCGGCAGCCGCGCCAGCAGATGCGGCGGCGGGCGGCTGGAGTCCGGCAGCTCCTCGGGCGCCGGCACCACCGGCATCGCGCTCTGGTGCTCCAGGCCTTCCTCGAGCACCTGAAAGGATGCCGTCATGTTGAAGATCGGCTCGCCGTGTTGGATCGCCACCACGCGGCGGTTGGAGAAGCTGTGACCGTCGAGGCTGCGGTCCACCTGATAGACGATGGGCGCGTTGAAATCGCCCCGGCGCAGGAAGTACGCGTGCAGCGAATGCACGATGCGACCGTCGACCGTGGCGGAAGCGGCGGTAAGCGCCTGGCCGAGCACCTGGCCGCCGAATACCTGCGGGCTGCCGATGTCGCGGCTCTCGCCGCGAAACAGGTTGACCTCGAGCGGCTCCAGCTCGAGCTGCTGCAGCAGATCGGCGAGCTGTGCGTTCATCTCAGTCGGGCACGCCGAGCCGCTGGTGCATGATCGGGCTCGTGGTGGTGTACTGCAGGAACTGGCGCTTCTGCGGGTAGAGGTGATGCTGGATGGCGAAGGCGGCGAGCGCGGCCTCGTGAAAGCCCGACAGGATCAGCTTTTTCTTGCCGGGATAAGTGTTGATGTCACCCACCGCGAAGACGCCGGGGAGGCTCGTCTGGAACTTCTCCGTATCCACCTTGAGGGCCTTCTTTTCCAATTCGAGCCCCCATTCGGCGATCGGCCCGAGCTTCGGATGCAGTCCGAAGAAAACGAGCAGATGATCCGCCTCCAGCGCGTGCACCGTGCCGTCCGGGGTCTTGATGTTGACGCCACTCAGCGTGCCGTCCGCGGTCGTGAGCGACTGCGGCAGCGCCTCGAAACAGCGCATGCGGCCGGCCGCGACCAGCTCCCTCATCTTGGCCACCGAGGCCGGAGCCGCGCGAAATTCCGCGCGCCGATGCACCAGTGTCATGCTTCTCACCCGCGGCGCCAGCTCCAGCGTCCAGTCGAGCGCCGAGTCCCCGCCGCCAAAGACGACGAGACGCTTGCCCTCGAGTGCGCCGGCATTCTTCACGCGGTAGAGAATCCCGTTGCCTTCGAAGGGCTCCGCGCCCTCGATGCCGATGCGCCGGGCCTGGAACGAGCCGACTCCCGCGGCGATCACCACCGCCCCTGCATCGAAGCGCGTGCCCGCCGCCGTGGCGATGGAGAATCGGCCATCCTCGCGGCGTGAGAACTGGACGACCTCCTGCCCCAGGTGAAACTGCGGCTTGAAAGGCTTGCTCTGTTGCAGCAGCCGATTGACCAGCTCCTGCGCACCGCAGACCGGCAGCGCCGGGATGTCATAGATGGGCTTGTCCGGGTAGAGCTCCGTGCACTGTCCGCCCGGATGCGTCAGCGAGTCGATCACGTGTGCGCCGATGCCGAGCAGTCCCAGCTCGAACACCTGGAAGAGGCCACACGGGCCCGCACCGACGATCACCACTTCCGTCTGGATCGGCTCGCCGGTGGCTGTCGAGGAATCAAGGCTCAATATCGGCCCCTTTCGAGTGCTTCTTACGCGTCAGGCGCGCGGCAGCCGGCATTCTAGAACGCTCGGCAGCGCTTGGGGGGCACTCCAGCCGGCGGCTAGGCGCGGCCCGCGTTGGCGTCCGTGGGGGTGTGGAAGTACTCGCTTTCCGAGGCCAACTGGTCGATCAGCCGCCTCAGCTCCGCCATGCGCCCCTCGGCCGTGCTGATCGGCATGCAGTCCTGGCAACGCGGATCGCCGCAGGGCTGGCGCGAGTACAGCCAGTATTGCAGGGCGCCTGCGAGCAACCCATCGGCGATATCCCACAGATCCGCATCCCGGTCCTTGTCGGCAAGGCGGTTGCCCAGATCGACGGCCTTGGTGAAGGCCGAGTCGAATGTGTCAGCGATCTCGGTCATGGGCCCTGCTCTCCATCATCCGGCTAGTATAAGGCAATCCCCACATCCGTTTGGTCGCCGGAACGGGCCGACCCGGGCATCCTGCGATGGCGGCCACGGACTCCCGGCTGGGAGCCGGCGCATGATGAGACTAAGCTCGGGGGCAGCCTTGGCCAAATTCGGCCGAGCGTTCCGGCTTATGTCGCATGCATGAGACAGAGCAAAAGCACCGGAGCCGTCTGCTGCCGCGATTCGGCATCGGTGCTCGGCTAACGCTGGGACTCGCCGCCGTGGCGGCGGTGGTCGTGGTGGCGCACGTGCTCGCGACGCGGACGACCCGTGCGGCCGCCCAAGCGGTGAGCAGCATCCGCACCCGGCACGAGCCGCTGGCCCATCGCGCGAGCGTGATCCTGGAGAAGCTGAGCGCCTACGATCGCGTGGTCGGCGACGACCTGCACTCCGACAACGGCGACTTCCAGGCCCTATCCTCGGCGGGCGATGACCTGCAGCGCGCGGTCGATCGGTATTTTGACGGCACCGTCGTCCTGACCCCCGCCACCCGGCAGCTGGGCCACGAGCTTCTGACCCACATCCAGGACGGGCGGCAGGTCGCGTTGGATGCCGTGCAGCAGATGGAATGGCGCCAGCAGCGCTGGCAGGCGCTCGATCGCGTTTATCAGCTCATCGCCACGGCCGGCGGTACTGGACTCACCATCCACGGCCAGGTGATCGCGAGACCCTCCCTTTCGGCACTCGCGACCGCCATCGATGAGGTTCGCTATAGCGACGGATCGCCCACCCTCATCACTGCCCGCGAGCGCAACTTCGAGGCCGTACTCCACGCGCATGCCGCGGCGCTCACGCACTCGCCCGGGGAGGCCTGGATGGACGTGGTGCAGTCCGACTTCGATCGTGCGGTTCGCCTGCGGCGAGACACGGAGCGCCTCGAGGCACGCGACCTGGCGGAAAGGCGCGCACTGCTCGAGCAGAGCAACGTCCTGACGGCGGACGTGCAGGCGGAGCTGCAAGCGCCCGCGCGCCAGGAAATGTTGGACGCCGCCCGCCACGCGGCCGTTTCGGCCGTAGCCGCCGAGCAAACGGTAACCGACTCCGGCGTGGCGATCCTGATCGTCATGGTGATCGTCTCGGCCTTGCTCGTGGGCAGTATCAGCCTGCCCGTGCGCCGGCTCACCGCCGCCACGCGTCTCCTCGCGAGCGGCGATCGCACCGCACGGGCGCCGCGGGGCGGGTCGGCGGAGATCGACGAGCTGGCCGAGTCCTTCAACGCCATGGCCGACCGCATCGCACAGGGCGAGACCGACCTGCTTGCCCAGCAAGCGGAGCTCGAGCGACACGTTGCCGAGCGCACCCAACAGCTACATCACCTGGCGCACCACGATCCTCTGACCCAACTGCCCAATCGCCGTCAGCTCGCGGGTCGCCTCGCCGGCGCGCTGACCCGCGCCAGGCAGACCGGGCGGCGCGTGGCGCTGCTCTTCGTCGACATGGACAACTTCAAGTCGCTGAACGACACGCTGGGGCACAACTTCGGCGACCGCGTGCTGCAGGGCATCGCGCAGCGGCTGCAGGCCGCGGCAGGACCCAACAGTCTGGTCGCGCGGCTCGGAGGCGACGAGTTCACCCTCCTCATCGAGGAGCTGCGCACCGTCGAGGAAGTCGAGCGCCGCGCCGGCGCGCTGGTCGCGACGCTGCAGCAGCCGCTCACCATCGAAGGGCGGGCGCTCGCAACCACCGCGAGCGTCGGCGCGAGCCTCTTTCCGGATCACGCCGACGATCCGGAGGGGCTGCTGCGCGCCGCGGACGTGGCGTTGTTTCGCGCCAAGGAGCTCGGCCGCAACCGCTTCGCACTCTACCGGGCGGCGCTGTACGACGCGGCCGCGCAGCGTTTCCGCCTGGAGCAGGCGCTTCGCCACGCAGTCGAGGCCGGCGAGCTGCTGCTCATGTTCCAGCCGGAAGTGGCCCTCGGCGGCTGCGAAGTCACCGCGCTCGAGGCTCTGCTGCGCTGGCGCAAACCCGGCGGCCGGATCGCCACCGCCACCGAATTCATCCACATCGCCGAGAAAAGCGGCCTCATCCACGAGTTGACCGGTTGGGTGTTGCGCTCGGCCACCACCACGGTGGCCGCCTGGCGCGCCGCCGGCTGGCGCGATGCGCGGGTGGCCATCAATGTATCGCCGCCCCAGTTCTTCGAGAGCGATTTCGTGAGCCACATCGCCCGCGACCTGGAGAGCGCCGGCCTGCCCGCAAGCGCCCTGGAGCTCGAGCTCACCGAGACCGTCCTCCAGACCGGCAGCGCGACGATCGAGGCCCTGCGGCGCCTGCGCGAGCTGGGTATCTCCATCGCCCTGGATGACTTCGGCATCGGCTACTCCTCGCTGACCTCCCTGCAGCAGCTCCCCATCAACCGCGTCAAGCTGGACCGCATGCTGGTCGAAGGCGTCGACTCCAATCCCCGCTCCGCCGCCATCGTGCGCTCGATCGTAACCCTGTGCCACGGTCTAGGCCTCGAAGTGGTAGCCGAAGGCGTAGAGCGCCCCACGCAGCTGGAATTCCTGGCTCACTGCGGCCCGATCGTCGTTCAAGGCTACCTGCTCGCGCATCCGGTGGAGGCCACCGCCGCCCCCGAAGAAGCCCAAGCCGCCGCCGCCCGCGCCCGCACCCTGCTGGCCGCCACCCCCGCCCCACCCCTGGCCCTGATCAGCTCCCGCAAACGCTCCCACCCCGCCTGACCACCCTTCCGAACTTTCGAACATGGATCGCCAAGACGAATCCCAGTACGGGAGGAGCGCAGCGCCAAATGATTCTTGGCCGGAAGCTGATCGCCAGGACGGCGATCCGCTAGCCTACACGGATGTATTCACGGCGTTCCGGCCAGGGATCATTTGGTGATGCGCTCCGGAGTTGCTGACTTCACGTACGCATCCCTCGCGCGTACCCCAACATCCGCCTGATCCGTGAAGAACCCATCTATCCCCGCCTCGAGAAACTCGCGTAACTCCCCTTCCAAGTCCACCCCCGCAGGCAAAAACGCGCTCTCAGCCCGAAACGTCCACGGGTGTACCCTCAACCCCGCCGCATGAGCGTCCGCAACCAGCGATGTCGGCCGCGCCAACTTCCCGTGGCCATCCCGCGGAATGATCATCGACTTCGCCGGCCCCACGCACGCCGCATAAGTGGCAATCTCCTCCAGCCCCTTCGGCGTCACGAGATCCGCATAGGTGCGCGAATCACCGCTTTGCGCCAGATCATACGGCGTCCCCTGCGCCTCGATGAGCTGCACCAGCGGCAGCCGCGTGAGGCCGCGCAACACCTTGAGATTGCCGGTCTCGAACGACTGCAGGAATGCGCGCCCGTCAGGTCCCCGATAACCATACCGCTCGAGCGTCGCCACCAACCGCTCCTCCATCGCGAGCCCCCGCTGCGCGAAATAGCTGGGATGCTTGGTCTCCGGATATACCCCGATCGGCTCCGGCGCCGCCAGCCCGAGCTCCCGCGCCCGCACCCGCCGCCGCTCCTCCACTCCCCTGGCCAACGCCAGTATCTCCTCCAATGTTGGAATCTCGAGCCTGCCATCCAGCCGCGTGTTGCCCGGCCGCAGCTCCGGAATCCGCTCCCGCGCCCGCAGCGTCTTCAGCTCCGCCAACGAAAAATCCTCCGTGAACCAACCCGTGACACTCGCGCCATCGACCACCTTGGTGGTGCGCCGGTCGGCGAATTGGCCGCGAGCGGCGACATCCGTCGTGCCGCTGATCTCGTTCTCGTGCCGGGCCACCATCACGCCATCGCGCGTCATGACGAGATCGGGCTCGATATAGTCCGCGCCCTGCTCGATGGCAATGAAATACGCGGCCAGAGTATGCTCCGGCGCATACCCGCTGGCGCCCCGGTGGGCTATGACGATGGGTTGCGACATCTGCGGCATTCGGGAATGGTAATTGCTAAACTCGCCAAGTGCTGCTCACCGACCACGACATCTATCTCTTTCGCGAAGGCACGCACGTGCGCGCCTACGAGAAGCTCGGGGCCCATGCAGTCTCCCGCGGCCCCGACGGCGAGCAGGGCACTCACTTCGCCGTCTGGGCCCCGAACGCCGCCACCGTGTCCGTGGTCGGCGATTTCAACGGTTGGAATCCCGCGACACATCCGCTGACCGGCCGCTCCGACTCCTCCGGCATCTGGGAGGCCTTCGTCCCCGGAGTGCGCGCCGGCTCGATCTACAAGTATCACATAGTCTCCCGACATGCGGGCTACACCGTCGATAAGGCGGACCCGTTCGCTTTCTACTGCGAGACGCCGCCCCGCACCGCCTCGGTGGTGTGGGACCTGTCGTACGAGTGGGGCGACGGGCAGTGGATGGGTGCCCGCGGCCCCTCCAACGCCCACGATGCCCCCTGGTCGATCTACGAGCTGCACCTCGGCTCCTGGCGGCGCGTTCCCGAGGAGCACGGGCGCTGGCTGACCTATCGGGAGCTGGCGCACGCCGTCGGCGACTACGTGGTGGAGATGGGCTTCACCCACGTGGAGCTGCTCCCGGTCATGGAGCACCCTTTCTACGGGTCCTGGGGCTACCAGGTCACGGGCTTTTTCGCGCCGACCTCCCGCTACGGCACGCCGCAGGACTTCATGTACTTCGTCGACCACCTGCACCGACGCGGCATCGGCGTGATCCTCGATTGGGTGCCATCGCATTTTCCGGCCGACGAGCACGGGCTCGCCTATTTCGATGGCACGCATCTCTACGAGCACGCCGATCCACGTCAGGGATTTCACCCGGAGTGGAACAGCTCGATCTTCAATTACAGTCGCGCCGAGGTGCGCAATTTCCTCGCCAGCAGCGCGCTCTTCTGGCTCGACACCTACCACATCGATGCGCTGCGCGTGGATGCGGTCGCCTCCATGCTCTATCTGGATTACGCGCGCCGGCCCGGCGAGTGGATCCCGAACCGCTTCGGCGGCAACGAGAACCTGCCGGCAGTGGAGTTCATCAAACAGATGAATCTCGCCGTCTACCGCGATCACCCCGACTCTCAAACGATTGCCGAGGAGTCCACCGCCTGGCCGATGGTCTCGCGGCCGACGTATCTCGGCGGCCTCGGTTTCGGCCTCAAGTGGAACATGGGCTGGATGCACGACACGCTGAAGTACCTGCAGACCGACCCGGTGTTCCGCAAGTTCGCCCAGAACCAGCTCACCTTCAGCATCTGGTACGCCTTCAGCGAGAATTTCGTGCTGCCGCTCTCGCACGACGAGGTGGTGCACGGCAAGGGCTCGCTCATCGGCAAGATGCCGGGCGATGAGTGGCGGCAGTTCGCCTCGCTCCGGCTCCTCTTCGGCTACATGTGGACGCACCCGGGCAAGAAGCTCCTCTTCATGGGCGGGGAGTTCGGGCAGAAGCGCGAGTGGCAGCACGACGACAGCCTGGAGTGGCACGTGCTGCAGTATCCGCTGCACGAAGGCGTGCGGCGCTGGGTGCGCGACCTCAACCACGTCTACCGCAGGACTCCGGCTCTCTACCAGCGCGATTTCACACCCGACGGCTTCCAGTGGATCGACTGCAACAACTCCGATGAGAGCGTGATCGTGTACCTGCGCAGGGGGCGCGACCCCGGCGACGTCGCTCTGGTCGCGTGCAATTTCACCCCCGTGCCGCGCGACAACTATCGGGTCGGCGTGCCCCGCGGCGGCTGGTGGCGCGAGCGCCTGAACAGCGATGCGGCGGACTATGGCGGCAGCGGCAGCGGCAACTTCGGCGGCCTGGAAGCCTCGCCCCTGCCCTCGCATGGGATGACTCACTCCGTGGCGCTGCGCCTGCCGCCACTTGCGGCACTCGTCCTCACGCCCGACTGACATCACGGGTAGGGAGGCTCTGATGACCAAAACGCGCGTCGTCATCGAGGATTTGACTCCGCGGGTAGACTGTGGCTGCTTCCCCGCGCGGCGCGTGTTGGGTGACACCGTCGTGGTGGAGGCGGACGTGTTCGCCGACGGCCACGATGCGGTTGCCGCCTCCCTGCTGTACCGACAGGAAAGCGAGTCACAGTGGCACGGAGTGCCGATGAGCTTCCTCGGCAACGATCGCTGGCAGGGGCGCTTTGCGGTCCAGGCGCTCGGCCGACATCTCTTCACCGTCGAGGCATGGGTCGATCACCTCGAGAGCTGGCAGCGGGGGCTCGCCAAGAAATACCAGGCGGCGCAGGACATCGAGATCGACCTGCAACAGGGCGCGGCGCTGGCCCTGGCGCACGCGGGCCGCCTGTCCGACCCCGAGGCGCGCCGGCTGCGGGAGTGGGCCCATGCGCTGGCCGATCCGGTGCGCGCCCGCGAGGAACGGGCCCTGCTCGCGCAGAGCGAAGCGCTGCGCGAGCTCGCGCGGCGCAGCCCCGACCCGCAGCTCGTCGAGCGTTACGACCCGCCGCTCGCCATCGAGGTTGACCGGGAGCGCGCGCGCTTCTCGAGCTGGTATGAGATGTTTCCGCGCTCCGCCGCCGGGCGACCCGGCGAGCATGGCACGCTGACGGACGTCGAGGCTCTCCTGCCCTATGTCGCCTCGATGGGCTTCGACGTGCTCTATCTGCCGCCGATCCATCCGATCGGGGAGATCGAGCGCAAGGGGCCCAACAACCGCACCGGCGCCGCGGCCGATGATCCCGGAAGTCCCTGGGCGATCGGCAGCCGCGAAGGCGGCCACAAGGCCGTGCACCCGCGCCTCGGCACGCTGGAAGACTTCCACCGGCTGCTCGCGAGCGCCGGCGCGCTCGGCATCGAGATCGCGCTCGACATCGCCTTCCAGTGCGCCCCCGACCATCCGTACGTGCGGGAGCACCCGCAATGGTTCCTCAAGCGCCCCGACGGCTCGGTGCAGTATGCGGAAAACCCGCCGAAGAAGTACCAGGACATCCTTCCCTTCTGGTTCGAGTGCGACGACTGGCAGGCGCTCTGGGCGGAGCTGAAGAGCGTGTTCGATTTCTGGATCGCCCAGGGCGTGCGCATCTTCCGGATCGACAATCCACACACGAAACCGTTCGCATTCTGGGAGTGGGTGACAGCCGAGATCCGCCGCGCGCACCCGGAGGTGATCTTCCTCGCGGAGGCGTTCACGCGGCCGAAGGTGATGTATCGGCTCGCCAAGCTCGGCTTCACCCAGTCCTACAACTACTTCCCGTGGCGCAACAGCAAGCGCGAGATCATCCAATACTTCACCGAGCTCACCGCGCGACCGGTGTGCGAGTTCTTCCGCCCGAGCCTCTGGCCCAACACGCCCGACATCCTGACCGAGTACCTGCAGTTCGGCGGCCGGCCGGCCTTCGTGACCCGGCTCATCCTCGCGGCGACGCTCGGGGCGAGCTATGGCATCTATGGGCCCGCGTTCGAGCTCATGGACGCCCGCCCGCGCGAGAGCGGCTCGGAGGAGTACCTCGACTCCGAGAAGTACCAGGTGCGCTGGTGGAGCCGGGACGAGCCCGCGAGCCTCAAGGAGCTCATCACGCGGGTCAATCGCATCCGCCGGCAGAATCCGGCACTGCAGAGCGATGCGACGCTCATGTTCCATGCGCTCGACAACGAGGCGATGATCGCCTACAGCAAGACCAGCGGCGAGGATTCGATACTCGCCGTGGTGAACGTCGATCCGCACCACGCCCAGACCGGGTGGGTGGAGCTCGATCTCGCCGCGCTCGGGCTGCCCGCGGATGCGCCTTATCAGATGGACGACCTGCTCTCCGGGGCGCGCTTCCTGTGGCGCGGCGCCCGCAACTACGTTGCCCTCGACCCCTGGGGCACTGCGGCGCATCTCTTCCGGGTCCGCCGCAAGGTGCGCACGGAGCGCGATTTCGATTATTTTCTGTGACATGAACGCACCGACCGAGCCGCCGCCGTTCACGGGCGATCCCCTCTGGTACAAGGATGCCGTCATCTACGAGGTGCATGTCCGGGCGTTCTACGACAGCAACGATGACGGCATCGGCGACTTCGGCGGCATCACCCGCAAGCTCGACTACATAGAGGAGCTTGGCGTCAACACCATCTGGCTGCTGCCCTTCTATCCCTCGCCCGGGCGCGACGACGGCTACGACATCGCGGACTACCACAACATCCATCCACAGTACGGCACGCGGCGGGAGTTCCGCGCCTTCGTTCGCGAGGCGCACCGCAGAGGGCTGCGGGTCATCACCGAGCTCGTGATCAACCACACTTCCGACGCGCATCCGTGGTTTCAGGCCGCGCGGCGCGCGCCCGCCGGCTCTGCGAAACGCGATTTCTACGTGTGGAGCGAGACTCCGGACCGCTATGCCGGCACGCGCATCATTTTCCGCGACACGGAGAGCTCCAACTGGAGCTGGGATCCGCTCGCCAACGCGTACTACTGGCACCGCTTCTTCGGCCACCAGCCCGACCTGAACTTCGACAACCCGCACGTGGTCCGCGCGGTGACCCGCATCATGGAGTTCTGGCTGGCGCACGGGGTCGACGGCTTCCGCCTCGACGCCATCCCCTATCTCGTCGAGCGGGAAGGTACCAACAACGAGAACCTGCGCGAGACCCACGAGATCATCAAGCGCATCCGCAAGGTGATCTCGGCGCGGCATCCCGAGGGGATGCTGCTCGCGGAGGCCAACCAGTGGCCCGAGGACGTTCGCGACTACTTCGGCGACGGTGATGAGTGCCACATGGCCTATCACTTCCCGCTCATGCCGCGCATGTACATGGCGATCGCGCAGGAGGATCGCCATCCGATCGTCGAGATCCTGGACCAGACTCCTGACATCCCCGACGTCTGCCAGTGGGCGGTCTTCCTGCGCAACCACGACGAGCTCACGCTCGAGATGGTGACCAGCCGCGAGCGCGACTACATGTATCAGGCGTACGCGGCCGATACCCGCGCACGGCTCAATCTCGGCATCCGCAGGCGCCTGGCGCCCCTCATGGAGAATGACCCCGAGCGCATCAAGCTCATGAACAGTCTCCTCCTTTCCATGCCGGGCTCGCCGATCATCTACTACGGCGATGAGATCGGCATGGGGGACAACTTCTATCTCGGCGACCGCAACGGCGTGCGCACGCCGATGCAGTGGAGCCCCGATCGCAATGCCGGCTTCTCGCGCGCCGATCCGCAGCAGCTCTATCTGCCGCCCATCATGGACCCCATCTACGGCTACGAGGCCGTCAACGTCGAGGCGCAGACCCGCGACCGCTCCTCGCTCCTCAACTGGATGCGGCGCATGCTGGCGGTGCGCAAGACCTCACAGGCCTTCGGCCGCGGCACCCTGCGTTTCATCCGGCCCGGCAACCGCAAGGTTCTCGTGTACCTGCGCCAGTACGCCGAGGACACCATTCTCTGCGTGGCGAATCTCTCGCGCTCGGCGCAGCCCGTGGAGATCGACCTCGCGGAGCACAAAGGCGCGATCCCCATCGAGCTCCTCGGCCGTACCCCGTTCCCGCCGGTGGGGGAGCTGCGCTATCTGCTCACGCTGCCGGCGTACGGGTTCTATTGGTTTCGGCTGAGCCGGGAGGCGGCCCCGCCACCCTGGCACGACGAGCGCCTGCAGCGCGAGGACCTGCCGGTGCTGGTGCTGGTCGAAGGGTGGAACAGCTTTTTCCCCGACAAGGTCGCGGCGTGGCGCTCCGGGCTTGCGCGGCGGCTGCGCACCCAGCTCGAAGAGCGCATCGTGCCGCAGTACATCGCCGCGCAGCGCTGGTTCGCGGGCAAGGGCGCGCCCATCACGAGCGCGCGGCTGCTCGACCACACCGAACGGCAGGATCCGCTGCCCCGTTGGTTCGCCGGCATCTACAGCGTGGAGAGCCAGGGTACGAGCGAGCGCTATTTCGTGCCGCTCGCGATTGCCTTCGAGGACACCGAGGAGGCGCGCTGGCGCAGGCTCCAACCATCCGCCATTGCACGCGTGCGCCAACAAGCGACGGTCGGCGTCCTCGCGGACGCTTGCGGCGACGATGGGTTTGCCCGCGCGACCGTCGATGCCATCGGCGCCTCGGCGGAGCTGCCCACTCAGTACGGTCGCGTGCGCTTCACGCCCACCGCGCTCTACGCGGAGCTGCGCGGCGATCCGGCCGCCGAGCTGCCGGTCAGTCCGACGGGTGCCCAGAGCAGCAACACCACGCTGCGGGTGGGGGAGGGGCTCTTCCTCAAGATTTACCGCAAGCTGCAGCCCGGCCTGAATCCCGAGCTCGAGATCGGTCGCTATCTCACCGAGATTGCGCGCTTCCCCAACATCGTGCCGGTTGCCGGAGCCGTAGAGTACACGGACCGGGAGTCCGTCTCCTACACCATGGCACTGCTGCAGGCGTTCGTGGCCAACCAGGGTGACGGCTGGACGTACACCCTCGATTACCTGGCGCGCTTCCTGGAAGACCGCCGCAGCGGCGTTCCCATGCTCGATGATGCGCACGGACTCTACCTCTCGCAGGTGAAGACGCTCGCCACCCGGACGGGGGAATTGCATCGCGCCCTCGCCAGGCCGACGGACGATCCGGCCTTCGCGCCCGAGCCGATAACCGCCAAGGACGTGGCGGCATGGTGTGCTGCCGCGCGCGCCGCTGCGGAGGCCACCCTGACACTGCTCTCGGATCGGCTGCCGCAGCTTCCTGCGGCGGTCGCCGCGGACGCACACGCGCTGCTCGCACGGCGCGAGACCCTGGTGCGGCGCATCGACGCCTGCACGGCCACCGTGCCTTACGGCGTGAAGACGCGACGCCATGGCGACTATCACCTCGGCCAGGTGCTGCTGAAGCGCAACGACTTCGTCATCGTGGACTTCGAGGGCGAGCCCGGACGCACGCTCGCGGAGCGCCGCGGCAAGCACTCCCCGCTGACCGACGTTGCCGGCATGCTGCGCTCCTTCGCCTATGCGCGTCATGCCGCGCTCGAGCGCGGCGCGCCGCAGGGGGGTGATGATTACGGCCGTTGGGAAGCGCTGCTGCGGGGGTGGGAGCAGGAGGCGCGGCGCGCATTCATCGCCTCTTATGATGAAGTTGCACGCGCGTCCGGCCTCTACGAGTCGCTGCAGGAGTGCGGGCCACTCCTCACTCTGTTCGAGATCGACAAGACGCTCTACGAGGTACGCTACGAGCTCGGGAACCGCCCGGACTGGACCCGCATTCCCCTCCAGAGCCTGCTCGGACTGACCGAGTGAGGTATGGGAGGCCGCCTTGGACCCGCCATCGACCCGCCGACGCACTGCCGCAACCCCTCAGCCGGATCGTGGGCCAAATCGTGGGCCAAATCGTGGGCAAGGGCAACGGATAGGCGCCATCTGGCCGGGCCAACCCTATCCGCGCGGGGCCACCTGGGACGGCGAGGGTGTCAACTTCTCGCTCTTCTCGGCCAACGCCGAGAAAGTGGAGCTGTGCATCTTCGACCCCTCGGGCAGGCACGAGGCGCAGCGGATCGTGCTGCGCGAGCGCACGGATGAGATCTGGCATTGCTACCTCCCGGAGGCCCGGCCGGGCCTGCTCTACGGCTATCGGGTCCACGGACCCTATCGCCCGGAACAGGGACAGCGCTTCAACCCCAACAAGCTGCTGATCGAGCCGTACGCCAAGCGGCTCGAGGGCGCGCTCCTCTGGAGCGATGCGCACTTCGGCTATCGGCTGCGGCATCCCAAGGCCGATCTCTCCTTCGACAAGCGCGACAGCGCCGCCGGCACGCCGAAGAGCCGGGTCATCGATCCCGCTTTCACCTGGGGCGACGACCGGCCGCCGCGCGTTCCCTGGCACGATACGGTGATCTACGAGGCGCACGTGCGAGGCCTCACCATGCGCCACCCCGAGGTGCCGCCGCAGCTGCGGGGAACCTATGCGGGGCTGGCGACCGCACCCGTGATCGAGCATCTCCTGCGGCTCGGCATCACCACTCTCGAGCTCATGCCCGTGCATGCTTTCGTCGACGACCGGACGCTGCTCGACAAGGGACTGCGCAATTACTGGGGATACAACACCATCGGCTTCTTCGCGCCGGAGCGGCGCTATTCGGCCACCGGCCAGATCAGCGAATTCAAGACGATGGTGAAGGCGCTGCATTCCGCCGGCATCGAGGTGATCCTCGATGTCGTCTACAACCACACGGCCGAAGGCAACGAGCTCGGACCGACGCTGTCGATGCGCGGCATCGACAATGCCGCCTACTATCGCCTGAGCCCGGAGAACGCGCGTTACTACATGGACTTCACCGGTACGGGCAACACGCTGAACCTGCAGCACCCGCGGGTGCTGCAGCTCATCATGGACAGCCTGCGCTACTGGGTGCAGGAGATGCACGTCGACGGCTTCCGGTTCGACCTCGCCTCGGCGCTCGCGCGCGAGCTCTACGACGTCGATCGGCTCGGCTCCTTCTTCGACACCATCGGCCAGGACCCGGTGCTGTCGCAGGTGAAGCTCATCGCGGAGCCCTGGGACATCGGCAGCGGCGGCTACCAGGTCGGCAACTTCCCGCCCGGCTGGAACGAATGGAACGACAAGTACCGCGACAGCATGCGCGCCTACTGGAAGGGCGACGCGGGCCTCATCGGCGAATTCGCGCGCCGCTTCACCGGCTCCTCCGATCTCTACGAGGCCAGCGGCAGGAAGCCGCACGCCAGCATCAACTTCATCACCGCGCACGATGGCTTCACGCTCGAGGACCTGGTGAGCTACAACGAGAAACACAACGAGGCCAACGGTGAGGACAACCGCGACGGCGCCAACGAGAATCGCTCCTGGAACTGCGGCGCCGAGGGAGCGACCGACGATGCCGCGATCCGCGCCCTGCGCGCGCGGCAGAAGCGCAACCTCATGGCGACGCTCCTCCTGTCGCAGGGTGTCCCCATGGTGCTCGGGGGCGATGAGCTCGGCCACACCCAGCGCGGCAACAACAACGCCTACTGTCAGGACAACGAGCTGTCCTGGCTCGACTGGGAGCTCGACGCCGACCGGCAGGCGTTTCTCGAATTCACCGCCGCGCTGATCGCCATGCGCCGCCGCCATCCGGTGTTCAGCCGCCGGCGCTTCCTCCAGGGCGATACGGCCACCGACGACGGTCTGCGGGAAATCATCTGGCTGGGCCCCGACGGGCGCGAGATGACGGACGCCGAGTGGGGCGTACCGTTCGCGCGCTGCCTCGGGCTCTATCTCGCGGGAGCGGCCATCGAGCGGCGCGACCGGCGCGGGCGCCTCGTGACGGACAACAACTTCGTGCTGCTCTTCAACGCGCATCACGAGCCCATTCCGTTCCAGCTTTCCGCGCCGCTCGCGGAGAAAGTCTGGTGGACGGTGCTCGATACCGCCGCCGGCGCGCCGTTCACCCAGCAGCGCCTCGAGCCGGCCACCCCCTACCCGCTGCAGGGACGCTCGCTCGCGCTCCTGCGTGAGACCGCCTACCGATGAGGCGGCGGCACGAGATGCCTTTCGGGGCACGGGTGCTGCCCGGGGGAGAAGTGCGCTTCCGCCTGTGGGCACCGGCGGCCGGGCGCGTGGCTCTGGTGTTGGAATCGGCGGCGGGAACCGGGCGCGTCCTGCCGCTCGAGAGGGGCGCCGACGGTTGGGTCGACTTCACCACCGGCGAAGCGCAGGCCGGCAGCCGCTACCGCTATGCGCTCGACGGGGAGACGCTGGTGCCCGATCCGGCGTCGCGGCGCAACCCGCAGGGAGTCCACGGCCCGAGCGAGGTGATCGACCCGCAGGCCTTCGACTGGACCGACGAGGACTGGCGCCCGCCGCCGTGGCGGGAATCCGTGATCTACGAGCTGCACGTCGGCACCTTCACGCCGGAGGGCACCTTCGCGGGCGTGGCGCGCAGGCTCGAGCACCTGCAGCAGCTCGGGGTGACAGCCATCGAGCTCATGCCCATAGCCGAATTTCCGGGCTCGCGGGGCTGGGGGTACGACGGAGTGTTGCCCTATGCGCCGTCATCCGCGTACGGTACGCCGGAGGATCTCAAGTCGTTGGTATGCGCTGCGCATGCGCACGGCATCGCCGTGATGCTGGATGTCGTCTACAACCATTTCGGCCCCGAGGGCAACTTCCTCCATCTCTATGCGCCGCAGTTCTTCACCGATCGCCACTCGACTCCGTGGGGAGCGGCCATCGATTTCGAGGGGCCCGAGAGCCGCACGGTCCGCGATTTCTTCATCCATAACGCGCTCTACTGGCTGGAGGAGTTCCATCTCGACGGGCTCAGGCTGGATGCGGTGCATGCGATCCACGATGCCGGCGAGCCGCACATCCTCACCGAGATCGCGCACGCGGCGCGCGCCGGACCGGGGCGGGAGCGGCCGGTGTATCTCGTGCTCGAGAACCTCGCCAACGAGGCGCGCCGGCTCGGTCCTCCCGGCGGCCCCGCGACCTTCGATGCGCAGTGGAACGACGACAGCCATCACTGCCTGCACGTCCTTCTCACCGGCGAATCCGACAGCTACTACGCGGATTATCAGGACCGCCCGCACGCGCTCCTGTGCCGCTCGCTGGCGGAGGGGTTCGCTTACCAGGGCGAGGGCTCGCGGCACCTCGGCTGCGCCCGCGGCGAGCGCAGCTCACACCTGCCGCCGTCGGCGTTCGTCAACTTCCTGCAGAATCATGATCAGGTGGGAAACCGCGCCCGCGGCGAGCGGTTGGCGCAGCTCGCGCGCGCCGCGGCTGTGCGCGCCGCGGCAGCGGTGCTGCTGCTTGCTCCGTCGCCGCCGATGCTCTTCATGGGCGAGGAATGGGCCGCGACCGAGCCCTTCCCGTACTTCTGTGACTTCGAGCCCGAGCTCGCCGACAAGGTGCGGGAGGGGCGCCGGCGCGAGTTCGCGCACTTCCAGGGCTCCCTGCCCGACCCCTGCGATGAGTCGACATTCGCCTCGGCCCATCTGGAGTGGCATCGCCTGACCGAGCCGCCGCACGCCAGGATGTTCGATCACTACCGCCGCCTGCTCGCCATCCGCCGGCGCGACATCGCGCCGCTCCTACCGCGGATTCGCGGCGGCGCCTGCGTCGCCTTCGATCCGGGCGGCGCCTTCGCGGTGGACTGGAGGCTGCGCGATGACGGGGTGCTGCACCTCCTCGCCAACTTGAAGGACACCTCGGCGCCGGTGATCGGGCGGCCGGCCGGCCGCATGATCTTCGCGACCCACCCGGGCATCCGGGCGGCCCTGGCGCGCAATGAGCTGGCACCGTGGAGCGTGACGTGGCTCCTGGAGCGTTAGCGCGGATTCCGCGCGCCACTTACCGGGTGCAGCTCAATGCCGGCTTCACCTTCAACGACCTGACGGCGATCGTCCCCTACCTCGCGGCCCTGGGCGTCAGCCACGTCTACTGCTCGCCCTACTTCCGCTCGCGCGCAGGCAGTGCGCACGGTTATGACGTAGTCGATCACAACTCCTTCAATCCGGAGATCGGCAGTCGCGAGGACTTCGACCGGCTCGTGGCGGCGCTGCGCGCGCACGGCATGGGCCACATTCTGGACATCGTTCCGAATCATGTTGGCGTCATGGGATCCGACAACGCGTGGTGGATGGATGTGCTCGAGAACGGGCAGGCCTCGATCTACGCGGATTTTTTCGACATCGACTGGAACCCGGCGAATGCGGCCCTCGCCGACAAGGTGTTGGTACCCGTGCTCGCCGAACCCTACGGAGCCGTACTCGAGCGCGGCGATCTCAGGCTCGAATTCGAGCGCGAGCTCGGCTCGTTCGCCATCCATTATCACGAGCATCGCATGCCGCTCGATCCGCGCACCTACCCGCGTGTCCTCGATGCAGTGCTGGCGTTGAAGCACGACGCGGAGCTCGAGAAGCTGCGGCGCCGGTTCGGCTCGCTGCCGGATCGGCGCGGGCCCACCCCGGAGCAGATCGCCGAGCGCAATCGCGACAAGGAGGCGCACAAGCGGGCGCTGGCCGAGCTCGTAGCCGCGGACACCGGCGTCGCCGCGGCGCTCGAGCGGGCGCTGGCGAGCCTGGCCGGCAATCGCGGCGATCCTGCGAGCTTCGATCCGCTGCACGAGCTGCTCGAGGCGCAGGCCTTCCGCCTGGCCTACTGGCGAGTCGCGTCGGACGACATCAACTACCGCCGCTTCTTCGATGTCAACGACCTGGCGGGGCTGCGTGTGGAGAACGAGGCCGTGTTCGAGGCCACGCACCGTCTGGTCCTCGAGCTCATCGCATCGGGCGCGCTCGATGGGCTGCGGATCGACCACGCCGACGGCCTGTATGATCCGCTCGGCTATTTCCGTCGCCTGGGCGAGGGGATCGCACGAGCAACGGCTGCCGCCGGCTGCGGCCGGTCCGTCTATCTGGTTGCCGAGAAGATCACCGCTTCCTTCGAGCGGCTGCCCGCGGACTGGCCGCTGCACGGCGAGACCGGCTATCACTTCGTCAACGTCGTGAATCGGCTGCTGCTCGATCCTGCCACCAAGGGGCGCATGGACCGAACGTACCGATCCTTCATCGGCGAGCCGCGCCACTGGCCGGACGTGGCTTACGAGTGCCAGCACCGGGTGTTGCGCAAGTCGCTCGCCTCCGAGCTCAACACAGCTTCGAACCTCCTGGCGCGCATCGCGGACGGCGACAGGCTTACGCGCGACTTCACGCTCGCCAGCCTGTGGCGCGTGCTCGCCGAGGTCATCGCCTGCTTTCCCGTCTATCGGACCTACGTGACGGACAGCGTCTCCGAGAGCGACCGGCGCTACATCGACTGGGCGATCGCGGCGGCGCGCCGCCGCGGCTCCGCTGTCGAGCAGCCGGTACTCGATTTCGTGCGCAGCGCCCTGCTGCTCGAGCTGCCCGCGCAGAGCGAGAGCGCGCGTGCGCGCATCCGCCGTTTCGCAATGAAATTCCAGCAGATCACCGCGCCCACCACCGCCAAGGGGGTCGAGGACACGGCGCTCTACCGCTTCAACCGCCTGATCTCGCTCAACGAAGTCGGCGGCGAGCCCGATCTCTACGGCTCCAGCGTCAGCGCCTTCCACACCGATGCGCAATATCGCGCCAGGCAATGGCCGCACGAGATGCTCGCCACCTCCACACACGACACGAAGCGCTCGGAGGACGTGCGCGCGCGCATCAACGTGTTGTCGGAAATGCCGGCGGTGTGGCGCCAGGCCGTGAATCGCTGGCGCCGCATGAACCGCACGCGGCGGCGGCAGGTCGGCGGCATGCCGGCGCCCTCGCCCGATGACGAGTATCTGCTCTACCAGACCCTGGTGGGCACCTGGCCGCTCGCGGAGCCTGATGAGTCCGCCCTGGATGCGTACCGCCAACGCATCGCGGCGTATGCGCTCAAAGCCGCACGCGAGGCCAAGGTGCGCACGAGCTGGGCCAACGCCAACACGGAGTACGAGGAGGCGCTCAGCCAGTTCGTAGCCGCGGTCCTCGAGCGCCGCGAGGGCAATCTCTTCCTGGCCGATTTTTGCGCCTTCAACGGCCGCATCGTCCGCTTCGGGCTGCTGAACGGCCTGTCACAGACGCTCCTCAAGCTCACCGCTCCCGGGGTTCCCGACATCTATCAGGGGAACGAGACCTGGCAGTTCTCGCTGGTCGATCCGGACAACCGCCGGGCGGTCGATTACGCCGGACAGCGGCGGTTACTGGAAACGCTGAGCGGCGGTGAACCGCTGGACTGCCTCGCGCGAGCACTTGCCGAGGACGTCACCGATCCGCGCTGCAAGCTCTTTCTCCATGTCAGGTCGCTGCAGCTGAGATGGCGCGATCCGGAGCTCTTCGAGCGCGGGGAGTACCTGCCGCTGCAGGTGACGGGCCGGCGCGCGCCGCATCTGTGCGCCTTCGCGCGCCGTCTGGAGGGGAGGCTCGCCGTCGTCATGGCGCCGCGCCTGTATCTCAAGCTCATGGGCGGCGGCAGTGCAACCGCAGACGGCCACCTGCGCCCGCCGCTCGGCGCGGAGGTTTGGGCGGACACCGCGGTCCGATTGCCGTTCAGTCTCGAGGCCCCGTTGCGCAGCGTGCTGGACGGAGCCGAGGTGGCGCGCACCGGAGGCGACGAGCAGCCGCAGATCCGCGCGGCGGCAGCCTTGCAGGTGTTCCCGGTGGCCTTGCTGACGAGTGGGCGCTGAAAGCGGATGGGGGGACGACCCCCGGGGTGCGCCGCCCGTTGCTCAGCGGTACCCCCGCGCCTGCAGCGCGAAGAGCCGCGCGTAGGCGCCATCGAGGCGCATCAGCTCCTCGTGGCTGCCGCGCTCTCTGATCCGCCCGCCCTCGAGCACTACGATCTGATCGGCCATGCGCACGGTCGAGAAGCGGTGCGAGATGAGAATCGTGATGCGCTCGCGCGCAAGCCGGCGGAAATGCTCGAACACCTCGGCCTCCGCCTGCGCGTCCATCGCCGCGGTCGGCTCGTCCAACACCAGCACGTCGGCGCGCGTGCGCATGAAGGCGCGTGACAGCGCCACCTTCTGCCACTGGCCACCCGATAGCTCCCGGCCTTCCTGGAACCACTTGCCGAGCTGGGTGTGATATCCCTTGGGCAGGGTATCGATGAAGTCGCTCGCCCTGCCCTTGGCCGCCGCCTCGCGCCAGCGTGCTTCGTCCTCGAAATAGCGTTCGTCGCCCGCTCCCACGTTCTCGCCGACGCGCATCTGGTAACGGGTGAAATCCTGGAAGATCACCCCGATCCGCTCCCGGAGCGCGCCCTCCTCGAAGCTCGCGAGGTCCTCGCCGTCGAGCAGGATCCGGCCGCTCGTCGGCGCATAGAGCCGTGTCAGCAGCTTGATGAGCGTCGTCTTGCCGGACCCATTCTCGCCCACCAGCGCGAGGCTCGTGCCGGGCTGCAGGTGCAGAGTGACATTCTCGAGCGCCGGGCTCTGCTCGCCGGGATACGTGAAGCTGACATTCTCGAACCGGACACCATCCTCCGGGTGCGGGCCGCGCACCACGGTGCCGGCGGGCGGCGGCACTTCGGTCTCCAGGTATTCATACAACGTGGAGAGATAGAGGTTGTCCTCGTACATGCCGCTGACAGCGGACAATATCGCGGCCACGGCCGATTGGCCCTGCCGGAAGAAGGACAGGTACATCGTCATCTGGCCGAGGGTGATCGCCCGTCTGACCGTGCTCACCGCGATCCAGGCGTAGGCGGCGTACGAGGTCAGGGTCGCGATGAGGCCGAGGCCGAAGCCCCAGGCCTCACGGCGCATGGTCAGGTCACGGTCCTCCTCGTAAAGCGTGTGGAAGATGTCGCGGTACCTCTGCAGCAGCCGCGGCCCCAGCCCGTAGAGCTTCACTTCCTTGGCGTGATCCTCGCGCGCGAGAACGGTTTCGAGGTAAGTCTGCATGCGCGTCTCGGGCGAGCGCCAGCGGAAAAGCCGGAACGCATCCCCCGAGAACTTCGCCTCCGCGATGAACGCGGGCACGCCTGCGAGCAGCAGTACTGCGAGCGCCCAGGGCGAGAAGCGCGCGAGTCCCACCGCATAGGTGATGATCGTGATGCCGTTCTGTGCGAGGCCGAAAGTGCGCGTGACGAGGCTGAGAGGCCGGCTGGAGGCCTCCCGCCGGGCGCGTATCAGCTTGTCGTAGAACTCCGAATCCTCGAAGTGACGCAGCTCGAGGGTGAGGGCCTTCTCGAGGATCAACTCGTTGATCCGCTGTCCGAGCTGCACGCGCAAGAGGGACTGGCAGAGCGAGATGCCGCGCTGCGCGCCGGCAATGGCGGCTCCGAGGACACCTTCGATGACGACGAGCCCGACTACACGGCTGGTATCGGCGCCTCCGGATCGGATCGCGGCGACGACCGCATCGACGATGAGGGCGCCGATGTAGAAGACGGAGGCCGGCAGCAGGCCGGCAATGACGGTGAGAACGGCGAGGGCGACGGTCAGCGGACGGTTGGTGCGCCAGACGAGCTCGATGGCGCGGCGGCTGTAGCGAAAGACACCGAAGAAGCCACGGAGAGTGAGCTTGTCGGCTGCTGCGGGAGGGGTTGGGCTGAGGCGGCCTGGACGGGCGACTGACATTCGGGGGTCAGTTTGGGGGCATGGGCGGGGGAAACCAATGGGGGGCGGCTCGAGCTCCGAGCGCATCGCAAAATGCTTCCTGGCCAGAACGCCGCGAGTACATCCATGTAGGCTCGCGGATCGCCGTCCTGGCGATCAGCGTCTGGCCAGGAAGCATTTTGTGCTGCGCTCTCCATTACGGGAGCAGGACGTTGCGCTTTTCGGCCACGGCGCGCTCGGCCATGAGGAAGGCGGCGGCATTCCAGGACTGGCCGGGCATGCCGCGGGGGGTGGCTTTGGTGCCGTGCAGCCATTCGGTGAAGGCCCAGTTGCGAACCGCACAGGCGCGCGCGAGGGCTTCGAGCCCGAGCCGCGCTTGCGGCAGGTGGCTGGCGGCGGCGAGCGCGACGACCCAGAAACCACCGACCATCGGCCAGATGCCGCCGTTGTGGTATTGCCAGACTTCGTTCTGGCGGTGGCGGGCCATGTACGGTCGCCAGAGGGCGCTGCGACGCCTGATCGGGTGCGTCACCACGCGCACGGGATAGAGGCGGCTTACCCTTGCGCGCTGTAGCGCATCGAGCGTGCGGCCGCTGGCTCGAGAGTCGGCGAGGCCGCAGAGGACCGCGAGCAGGTTGCCGAAGACGTCGCCCTCCTCGCCGAAGAAGGAGAAATTGACGAAGCTCAGATACAAATCGCGGTTGCGTGCGCGGCGCAACACGTATTCGTTGAGGAGGCGCGCGCGCCGATAGCGCGCGAGTCCCGCGGAGAAGGGGTGAAAGAGGCCGTTGAAGTTGCGTCGGGTGTCCTCGGCGCGATCCAAGCCGTAGCGGCGCTTGACGGCGTACCACAGCGCGTTGGTGTAGAGCACGAAACCCGAACGCGGCATGATGTCCGCCCAGTCGCTGGCCTCGTTCTGCTGCAGCAGGAAGAAGCGCTGATGCTCCTGAGCGAGAAGCCACTGCAGCGCCAGCTGGACGCGCCGTGAGCGGGTCCTGCGCGCGGGCGGCGAGCGGCGCTCGAGGAAGTCGAGGGCGAGCAGCCACCAGAGAGTGGAATCGATGCAGCCCAGGTACCAGAAATCGGCTTCGCGCGCGCCCGGCTCGACGAACTTCGGGATCTGGCCGTTCGGGGCCTGATGCGCACCCAGGGTATGGAGGCCTCTACCGGCCGCCCGCTCGAGCAGCGGATCTCCGGAGAGTGCCATGCCGATGGCGCAAATGGCCGCATCTCGCCCGAAAATGGCGGTATATCCACGGCTTCGGGCGCGATCCCCGGGGCTGGCTGCCAGGATGCCCGCCGGCGTGAGGTTCTGGCGCAGAAGATCGATCGACCTGCTGTGGCAGGCCTCGATGAGCGCCTGTCCATCCACGACACGCGTCAGCTTGAGCATGGGACGACCATCATACCGTCAGGGACCGAGGCCTGATACACTTGATGGTCTTTGTGTAGCGTGGGCTGCGTCGGCCTCGCCACCCCTTAAATCCAGCCAGGCATCCAGTCCATCCAGGCCCATGAACCGTCCCATCCGCAACATCGCCATCATTGCGCACGTCGATCACGGCAAGACGACGCTCGTCGATTGCCTGCTCCGGCAGTCCGGCACCTTCGCGGCTCACGAAAAGCTGACGGAGCGCGTCATGGACTCCAATGATATCGAGCGCGAGCGTGGCATCACCATCCTCGCCAAGAACTGCGCCATCGAGTACGGCGGTACGCGTATCAACATCGTGGACACGCCGGGGCACGCCGATTTCGGCGGTGAAGTCGAGCGCGTGCTCTCGATGGTGGATGGCGTGCTGCTTCTCGTGGATGCGGTCGAGGGCCCGATGCCGCAGACGCGCTTCGTCACCCGCAAGGCGCTGGCGCTCGGCCTCAAGGCCATCGTGGTCGTCAACAAGATCGACCGTCCCGGCGCGCGTCCCGGCTGGGTCGTCGATCAGACCTTCGAGCTCTTCGACAAGCTGGGAGCCAACGACGAGCAGCTCGATTTTCCCGTGATCTACGCCTCGGCCCTGCAGGGCTGGGCCGGCACCGATCATCTCGAGCGCCGCCCGGACATGTCGGCGCTCTTCGAGGCGATCCTCAAGCACGTGCCGCCGCCGGCCGCCGATTCCGAGCTGCCGCTGCAGCTGCAGATCTCCACGTTGGATTACAACAGCTACGTCGGCCGCATCGGCATCGGGCGGATTCGCCGCGGCTCGGTGCGGCCCGGTCAGCCCGTCGTGCTCCGCTACGGCGATGAGGACCGTGGTCCGGCAAAGATCGGCCAGGTGCTGACCTTCACCGGGCTCGAGCGCCGTCCGGTGGAGGAGGCGACCGCGGGCGACATCGTGGCGATCACCGGCATCGAGGACGTCAACATCGGCCTCACGGTCTGCGATCCGCAGTCGCCCGTGGGACTGCCGCCCATCCGCGTGGACGAGCCGACGCTGCAGATGAATTTCCAGGTCAATACCTCTCCCTTGGCCGGTAAAGAAGGGAAGTTCGTGACCAGCCGGCAGATCCGCGAGCGCCTCTATCGCGAGCTGCAGAGCAACGTCGCGCTGCGCGTCGAGGACACGGAGGAGCCGGACGTGTTCCAGGTATCCGGCCGCGGCGAGCTGCACCTGACGATCCTCATCGAGAACATGCGTCGCGAAGGCTATGAGCTCGCGGTCTCGCGCCCGCAGGTTTTGACGCACGTCGTCGACGGCGAAGTGCACGAGCCTTACGAGGCCCTCACTGTCGACGTCGAGGACACCAACCAGGGCGCCGTGATGGAAGCGCTCGGCGCCCGGCGCGCGGAGCTGACCGACATGGCCGTCGATGGCAATGGGCGCGTGCGCCTCGACTACCGCGTGCCCGCGCGCGGCCTGATCGGCTTCCAGGGTGAGTTCATGACGCTCACGCGCGGCACCGGCCTCATGAGCCATATTTTCGATGGATTCGCGCCCGTGAAGGGTGACATCCCCGACCGTCACAACGGCGTATTGGTGAGCAACGAGCAGGGTGAGGCCGTGGCCTACGCGCTGTTCAATCTGCAGGAGCGGGGCCGCCTCTTCGTGAGTCCCGGCGAGAAGCTCTACGAGGGCATGATCATCGGCATTCACAGCCGCGACAACGACCTCGTCGTCAACCCCATCAAGACGAAGAAACTCACCAACATCCGCGCCGCGGGCAAGGACGATGCGATCCTGCTGACGCCGCCCATCGAGCTGACGCTGGAGTACGCCGTCGAGTTCATCGCCGACGATGAGCTCGTGGAGGTCACTCCCGCCTCCATCCGCATCCGCAAGCGTTTCCTCAAGGAACAGGACCGCAAGCGCGTATCCTCGATCGGCAGGAAGTCGCCTGCGGCGCTTTCGGCGGCCAGCCCTGCGGCTTGATCGAAACCTCGCCGGCGCAGGAGCGGCCTTCGCCGGCTTGCTTACTTGCTTGCGATCAAACCGATCGGGCGCCGGTGATGCCGATGAATTGCAGGAACTCCGCACGGGTGCGTGCGTCCGAGCGAAACGTACCGGTCATGCGGCTGGTGATCAGCGACACCCCGCGCTTGTGAACGCCCCGGGTGGTCATGCACTGATGCACCGCATCCACCACCACGCCCACGCCGCGCGGGTGCAGCACTTCATCGATGCACCCCGCGATCTGCGCTGTCAGCTTCTCCTGCACCTGGAAGCGCCGCGCGTATCCGTCGACGACCCGCGCCAGCTTGCTGATGCCGACGACTTTGTCGGTCGGCAGATAACCGACGTGCACCCGCCCGATGATCGGCGCCATATGGTGCTCGCAGTGGGATTCGAAGGCGATGTCGCGCAGCACGATCATTTCGTCGTAGCCACCGACCTCCTCGAACGTCCGCCGCAGATAGTCCGCCGGGTCGGAGCCGTAGCCGGCGAACCACTCCCGGTAAGCCGAGACGACCCGGGACGGCGTGTCGCGCAGGCCTTCGCGCGCCGGGTCTTCGCCCGCCCAGCGCAGCAAGGCCCGCACCGCCTCCTCGGCGGCCGCGCGGGTCACGGGACGTGTGCGCTTCGCAGCCATCGATCCGTCAGTCGAGCAACCGCTCCATGCGACCGATGATCGTCGACGGCTGGACGCCGAGCGCCTTGCAGAGCTTCACCAGCGTCGTCAGCGTGGGTTGACGGATGCCGCGCTCCATCTGGCTGACGAAAGACCTGTCGACATCGGCGCTCAGGGCGAGGTCCTCTTGGGAAATGCCCCGCGTCTCGCGCTGCTCGCGCAGCACTCGGCCGAAGGCGGTTGCGATATGATCGGACTGCATGCAGATCCGGCAAGATGATTCTTTTCCTTGAGGCTTCAGGTCCACGGGATATATCCTACGAACACCATGTCAACCGCCGCCGATGACGCCAACCTCGCGCTCTTTTGCGACTTCGAGAACATCGCTCTCGGCGTGCGCGATGCCCGCTATGCCCAATTCGACATCACCCGCGTGCTGGAGCGACTGCTCCTGAAGGGCTCGATCGTCGTCAAGAAGGCCTACTGCGACTGGGAGCGCTACAAGGATCTCCGGGCCGGCATGCATCACGCCGGCTTCGAGCTGATCGAGATCCCGCACGTCAAGCAGTCCGGCAAGAACTCGGCCGACATCCGCATGGTGGTCGATGCGCTCGATCTCTGCTACACCAAGCCGCATGTCGACACCTTCGTCATCATCAGCGGCGACTCGGATTTCTCGCCGCTCGTCAGCAAGCTGCGAGAGAACAACAAGGGAGTGATCGGCGTCGGCGTCAAGAACTCGACCTCCGACCTGCTGATAGCCAACTGCGACGAGTTCATCTACTACGATGATCTGGTACGCGAGCAGCAGAGGCCGCGCCGGGCCCCACGCAAGCGCGCGCACGCTGCGGACGCCGCGCACGGCACGCACGAAGCCAAAGGTGGCGAGCACGCCCACTCCGAGGAAGACCGCAAGCAGGAAGCCTTCGAGCTGGTGCTGGCGACGCTCGATGCGCTGCTCGCCGAGCGCGGCGCCGAGGATCGGATCTGGGGCTCCATGGTGAAGCAGGCCCTGAAGCGCCGCCGGCCGGGATTCAACGAGAGCTACTACGGCTTCCGTTCCTTCAACAATCTGCTCGAGGACGCCGCGCAGCGCCACCTGCTCGCGATCGAGCGCGATGAGAAATCAGGCGGCTATGTCATCCACGCGGCGGAAGGCGGCGGCTGAGATCGACCGGGGCGCGGGGCACGCTCGCGCCGGCTGCGGGCGCGGGCACGATCCCCGCCGAGCGGAAGAGTTCGCAGGAGAGCGGCGGCGATGCGCCGCGGGAATCCAACCGCGTCGGCGCGCCCGTCAGCGCCCGGGGCCCGCGGACCCCCTCCTGCCGTACCGTGGTCAGCTCGTGTACTTGCATGCGACTGCGCAGGATCGATGGGGCGCATGATACTCGCAATGGACGCGGCGCGCTCGCGACGGACTCGTGCCGCCGCGCACGCCCGGCACGCTCTTGCCGCCGGCCGGCCGCACTGCAGCGCCCGCGCCGCGGCTCCTGCCGCGTGAACCTATCGGGTGGTCGACCATGGCTTGCTATTGAGGAGGCCACCGGTAAGATTGCTCATCGTGAGACTGCTGCGCGAAGGTTATTGCTGCGGCAGTCATTTTTCCTCATCCCCGCAATGCATCTGTCAAGAATCGCTAAGAGGCGCGCAGGCGGCGCACTGCTTGCCGCGGCGGCGGCATCCCTCGTGGCCTGCGGCTCGTCGGGCCAGAGCGCCCCGCAGGCCGCCCCCCCACCGGTGACCGTGATCGCGGTCGCGCCGCAACAGGTCGCGCTCAGGAGCAGCTTCACCGGGCGCCTGTCCGCCTATCGCGAGGCGAACGTGCTCGCCCGGGTGTCGGGTGTCCTCCTCAGGCGCCGCTACAAGGAAGGGACGGAAGTAAAGGCGGGCCAGCCGCTCTTCGAGATCGATCCGGCGCCCTACCAGGCGGCGCTCGATGCAGCCACTGCGGCTCTCGCGCAGGCGCGGGCCAGCGCCGTCAACGCTCACACCAACGCACAACGCGACCGTGACCTCATTTCCAGCCACCTGGTCTCGGAGCAGCAGCTCGATACGGACGAGGCGACGGAACGTTCCACCGCCGCCGCGGTCAAACAGGCTGAGGCCAACGTCGAGTCGGCGCGCATCAATCTTGGTTACACCAACGTAACGTCGCCCATCGCAGGTATTGCAGGCGAGCAGCAGGTGACCGAGGGCGCGCTGGTGGGACAAGGCACGCCCACACTGCTGACCACCGTCGACCAGCTGGACCCCATCTACGTGAATTTCGACGAGCCCGCGACCCAGATCGAGCAGCTCACGAGCGAGCAGCAATCCGGCGCCGTCATCGCGGCAAGCGGCAGTGAGGCGAAGGTACAGCTCACTCTTCCCGACGGTACGCCTTATGGCCTCCCCGGGGTTCTCGACTTTCATGCCGTCACCGTCGATCCGAGCACCGGCACTGCCGCGCTGCGCGGCATTCTTCCGAATCCGGACCATGCCCTGCTCCCCGGCATGTACGTCAACGTGCTGGTGACGGTCGGCTTCGCGCAGCATGCTTTCCTCGTGCCGCAGGCCGCGCTGCAGCGTGACAATCAGGGCGCTTATGTCCTCACGGTCGGCAGCGACGACACCGTCGTCGAGAAGCGTGTGCATACCGAGGGAGCTTCCGGAGTCGACTGGATCGTCTCCAGCGGGCTCGTGGCCGGTGACCGGGTCATCGTCGCGGGCATTCAGAGCGCAACTCCGGGCGCGAAGGTCGCCGCCATCGAGGAGCCGAGGGCGGGCGCCAACCCAAAGGCCGCCGCCATGGCAGTATCGCCAGCGACGGCACCGCATCGCATGGCCGACGCCGACACCGCCCGGTAGGAGCTGCGGGTGTCGCAGTTTTTCATCGACCGGCCGGTCTTTGCCTGGGTCATCGCCCTGCTCGTCATGCTGTTGGGCGGAATCGCCCTGTCGCGGCTGCCGAGCGACTCCTATCCGGATATCGCCCCACCGCAGGTCGTGATCTCGGCAAGCTACCCCGGGGCGAACGCGAGCACGGTGGAAGCCACCGTCACGCAGGTGATCGAGCAGCAGCTCACCAGCATCGACAATCTCCTCTATTTCACCTCGCAGTCGAGCTTCGGCCAATCGCAGATCACCCTCACCTTCGCCACCGGCACCAACCCCGACATCGCCGAGGTGCAGACGCAGAACCGCGTCTCGCTCGCCGAGCCGCTCCTGCCCGCGGAAGTCAACCAGCAGGGCCTGCAGATCAACAAGGCGAGCTCCGACTTTCTGGCCGCGATCGCGCTGCGCTCGGGCCCCGGCGGCCCTGATGCCGCGCAGCTCAACCACCTGGTCGCCTCGCGGGTCCTGGACCCGATCGAGCGAATCAACGGCGTGGGGTCCGCCACGCTGTTCGGCTCCGACTACGCCATGCGGATCTGGCTCAACCCGGACAAGCTCCATGCCTACGGCCTTTCGGCCGCCGCGGCGCTGAACGCCGTCCAGGGCCAGAACATCCAGATCGCTGCGGGCTCGGTCGGCGCGGCGCCGGCGGTCGAAGGCCAGCAGACCACCGCCACTGTCACGACCCAGGGTCAGTTCAGCTCCATCAACCAGTTCAAGAATATCCTTCTGCGCACCAATGCCAACGGCACTTCGGTGCGGCTCGGTGACGTGGCGAAGATCGGCCTCGGGCTGCAGAACTATTCCTTCGGCACCCGAGTCAACGGGACGCCCGTGGCCGCCTTCGGCATCCAGGCCCTGCCGAGCGCCAATGCGCTGGCGGTCATGAAGGCGGTGAAGGCGGAGATGGCGCAGCTGCAGAAGTCGTTTCCCCACGGTGTGACCTGGTTCGCGCCGGTCGATGAGACGCTCTTCATCAAAGCGGCCATTCACGACGTGGCGATCACGCTGCTCGAGGCGATCGGCCTGGTCTTCGTCGTGATGCTGATCTTTTTGCAGAGCCTGCGCGCCACGCTCATTCCCATGCTGGTCGTGCCCACCGCGCTCCTCGGCGCGCTGATCGGCGTCTATGCGCTGGGGTACTCGATCAACCAGCTCACGCTCTTCGCCATGGTGCTCGCCATCGGCATCGTCGTCGACGATGCCATCGTGGTCGTGGAGGCGGTCGATCGCATCATGCACGAGGAGCATCTGCCGGCCAAGGACGCGGCGCGCAAGGCCATGCGCCAGATCAGCGGCGCCATCGTGGCGATCACGCTGGTGCTCGCGGCGGTGTTCATCCCGAGCGCCATGCAGACCGGCAGCACCGGCGTCATCTATCGGCAATTCGCTCTGACGATCGCGCTGTCGATGCTGTTTTCCGCATTCTTCGCGCTCTCCTGGACGCCCTCGCTCTGCGCCACGCTCCTCAGAGCGGAGCACGCGAAGGTCAACATCATCTTCCGCGCGTTCAACAGGATGTTCGATGGAACACGCGCCGCCTATGTGCGGCGCGTGTTCCAGTCCGTCACGCACCTGCCGCGCTGGCTGATCGGATACGCGGTGATGCTGGTGCTGGGCGTGTTCCTCTTCGTGAGGCTCCCGAGCAGCTTCGTGCCCGAAGAGGACCAGAGCGACGTCATGGCGAGCGTCGAGCTCCCGGCGGGTGCCACGCTGCAGCGCACCGAGCAGGTACTGGGGCGGGTGTACCACATCCTCATCGGCGACCATGCGGCCCACGACGTGTTCAACGTGGCCGGCTCGGGCTTCGCCGGCAACTCGGAGAACTCCGGTCGCGCCTTCATCCACCTCATTCCCTGGGGTCAGCGCAGCCAGACGGCGGATCAGTTCGTGAGCTGGGCCAACACGGCACTGCAATCCAGAATCCACGACGCCCAGGTGTTCGTGACCAACCGACCGGCGATCCGCGGCCTCGGGCAGTTCGGCGGATTCGACTTCTACCTGGAGGATCGCGGCGGTCTCGCACGCGCGGCGCTCACCGAGGCGCAGGATTCACTGATTGCTCATGCCGCCAACGACCCGGTGCTCTCGGAGGTGCGAGTCAACGACATACCGCCCCAGCCGGAGTTGCTGCTCACCGTGGACCGGGTGCAGGCAGAGTCGATGGGTGTCTCCGTCAATGACGCCTACACGGCCCTGGAGCTCATGCTGGCACCCGTGTTCGCCAACAATTTCATATATGACGGGCGCGTGCTGCAAGTGCTGCTGCAAGCCGACGCCCCCTATCGCATGGGCCCCGAGGCCCTGGAGCACTTCTATCTCGCGGGCGCGAACGGCGCCATGATTCCGCTATCGGATTTCGTCAGGACGCAGTGGGTCATCGCGGCGCCCGCGCTGACACGCTACGACGGCTATCCCGCGGAGGAGATCATCGGCACGCCCGCGCCGGGCTACAGCTCCGGGCAGGCGATGACCGAGATGCAGCGCCTGGTCAACACCTACCTGCCGCATAGCTTCGGCTACGACTGGGCGGGTCAGTCGCTGCAGGAGCTCTTCTCGGCCGCGCAGGCGCCGGCGCTCTTCGGGCTGTCGATCCTCGTCGTCTATCTCGCGCTCGCCGCGCTCTATGAGAGCTGGAGCATCCCCGCGTCGGTACTGTTTGCCGTGCCGGTGGGACTCATCGGCAGCACCTTGGCGACGCTCGCCCGCGGGCTGCCGAACGACGTCTACTTCAAGGTGGGCCTCATCACCATCATCGGGCTCACCGCCAAGAACGCGATCCTGATCGTGGAGTTCGCGGTCACCGAGCAGCGCAATGGGCGCAGCCTTCACAACGCGGTGCTGGAGGCGGCGAGACTGCGCTTCCGCCCCATCATCATGACCTCGTTCGCCTTCATCCTCGGGGTCTTTCCGATGGTCACTTCGACGGGCGCGGGCGCAAACGGCCGACATGACATCGGCACTTGCGTGGTGGGCGGCATGCTCACCGCGGCGGTCCTCGGAGTATTGCTGATCCCGGTGTGTTACGTGGCGATCCGTCGCCTCCTCGGCGATGTGCTGGATGAGCCGGGCCGCAGCGAGATCAGTCCGCCGCCGGCGGAGAATCCTTAGTCTATTGGCGCAAAGTCGGCATCCTGCCGCGTTGCTCGGCCCTTCCTGGGCCTCGCCCCTTCGGGGCCGGCGCTACGCGCCGTCCAAAATCGCTCCCGGCGATTTTGTGCGCGGCCAGCCCTGTGACCGGGATTCATCTCGCGGCCCAGGGAGCGGCCCTGGGCCGCTCAGTGACTTGCTTTCGCACGACGCAAGACGTCGAGCCACTTCCATAGGGCGTAGGCCGGCAAGCCCACGGCGATGATGAGCAATGTGATTCCCGTATCCCGGGGATCGGTGACCAGCGCGTTGCCCATCAAGGCAACCGACGCGAGCAGGAACAGCGCCGGCAGCAGCTGATAGCCCCAAGCCCGGTAGGGCCGCGGCAGATCCGGCCGTTTGCGCCGCAACACGTACACTCCCGCGACGCACAGCGCATAGAAGGGCCACTCCCCGAGAACGAACCGGTCGGCGAGCTGCGCGAAGTCGTTCTGCAGCACGTATACACAGCCGAAGGCCACCGACAGCCCGATCGCGACCGAGGGACTCTTGAACCGCGGCGAGACGCGCGCCACGGGACCGAAGAAAAGCCCACGGTCGGCCATGCCGTAGATGATCCTGGGATCGGTCATCATCGAGCCGTTCAGCCCGCTGAAGCTCGACACCAGCACCAGCCCCGCGACCAGGCCCGCACCGGCGGCGCCGATCGCCGGAATGCGCGCCGCGGCGGTCGCTGCAACCAGCGGCGAGTTGGCCATTTCCGAGGCCGACAAGGCATGCCAGAAGCCGAGATTGAGCAACATGTACACCAGCACCACGCAGGCTGTGCCGAAGACCAGCCCGATGGGCAGTGTGGTCTGCGGACGCGACACCTCTCCTCCCACTGAGGTGAGATTTGACCAACCGTCGTACGTCCAGAGGACGGGGATCAGCGCGCTCGCGATCAACGACAGGTTGGCGACGTGTGTCGTGGCCGCTACCGGCAGAGACGCGCTGTGCGGCGCACGGACCGCAGTGAATGCGAGCAGCCCCAAGACGATGACCGCGATGACCTTCGCCGCAGTCGTGACGTTCATGACGGCCGAAGCGCGCCGCAAGCCGATGTAATTGATGACCCCCATCAGGGCGATCGTCAGCGCGGCAACATAGTGCACTCCCGCCGGCGAGATCGGCAGGAAATACCCCAGATACTCGGCGAAGATGGTCGAAGTGGCACCAAGGGCGGCGGGTGTGATGACCGTGAGACAGGCCCATCCATAGAGAAAAGCAGGCACCGGGCCGAAGCATTCCAGCAGGTAAGCGAATATGCCACCCGACCGCGGCAGTGCGGCGCCGAGCTCGGCAACTGACAGCGCGCCGCACAGGCTGACGAGCCCGCCTATCAGCCAGCAGAGCATCGCGGGCCCGGGCGCATGCAGTTGCGCCGCCACCGTGGCCGGCACGCGGAAGATGCCACTGCCGATGGTGACACCGACGACGACGGCCGTCGCGCCCCAGGGACCCAGAGAGCGCGGCATGCGCTCTCCCCAGTGATCGGCGGGCGGGTTGTGCGGCGGCTTGTCGATGGGGCGCCCGGGAGGCTGTCAGTATCTGTCGAGCAGCGATTCGATATCGCTGCGCTCGGCCGCGATCGCCTGGAACAGAGGCACGTGCTGATACCCGGGCCCACCGTTGACGATGGCCGCAAAGGCGATCCAGCCGCCGTTGCGCTTGCGCAGATAGCCGGCGATTCCGCAGACCGAGCGGGGATCGTCGAGAGTGCCGGTCTTCAGCGCCACGCGATCGAGCCACGCCGGGCCGCCCTGGCGGAGAAAGCCGAATGGAGCATCGCGTGGCACGACCAGGCCGCCGTAGAACGCGGGGAAGCGGCGCGGATCGTGATACTGGTAGGCGAGCAGGCGGACCAGATCGTTGGCGGAGAGGCGGTTATCGGTGGTGAGGCCGCTGCCGCTATAGATCGGCGGCGCCACGCGGGAGGCGGGACGGTACCGCGCCTGCACGCGCTGCACGAAGTCCGACAGCAGTTGGCCTGCCGACGCCAACGCCTGCGGCGGATGATCGTCCACACTCGCCGCCATGTCCATGGTGAGCACGTCGGCGATGTAGTTGTTGGAAAACCGGAGCATGCGGCCGAGCTGCTCGCGCAGACTGAGTCCCTCGATATCGCCCAGCGCGTAGCTGCCTGCCGGCGGCTGGCTGGCGCGAACGACCACCGACCCTGCGACCTCGACACCGATCTCGCGCAGCGTTTCCCGCAGCAGCAGACCTACTCCGAGCGACGGATTCGACATGGAGCGGTACACCGTCTGATCGTCGCCCATCGGCACGTCGCCGCCGACCTGCAGCGTGTCATCACCGCCGGGGCTGGTGCGCCGCTCGATCCACAGAGTCTGCCTTCGGCCCCGTGCTACGGTGCGGATCACTCCCTGTACGTCAATGGGCAGTCGCGTGACTCCGCAGCCGCGCACGAGTGCTGCGGCACCCGGCGTGGTCGGCCGCACGACCATGCACCAATTGCCGAAATCGACGCCGATCGAGGCGAGCGGTGCGTTGTAGGCCGAGTCGCTGCTCTCGAGTGCGTGGCAGCGGTCCTCGGTCTCGCAGGTCACGACGCCAAAAGGCTCAGGGTCGACGAACAGGTCGCCGCTCACGGTCTCGACGCCCGCGCCGCGTATCTGCGCGGCGAGCTGCCACAGCGACTCGTCGTCCAGCGACGGATCACCCGCGCCTTTCAGGATCAGATCGCCCGTCACCCGGCCGCGGACGATCGGGGCGTTGGCGAGCAGACGCGTATCGAACATCTTGTCCGCCGGCCAGGTCTGCAGTGCGAGCGCCGCGGTGGCGAGCTTGGTCAGCGAGGCCGGAGTGAGGCGTTGCGTCGCATCGAGCTGTGCGATCACGCTGTTGTCGTCATCCAGATCTATGGCTGCGGCCGACACGAGCGCTCCGCGCTGCTGCAGCGCCTGGAGCGCTCGCCACTGGGCGTGCGCCGGTACGGCGACGAGGGCGGCGGCGCAAAGGAGCAGCGACAGGATCCCGGAGCGGGAAAGAAGAAATGAGCGACTGAGCATCAGCGGGAACTTACCATATCCCCGCGCGGGCCACGCCCGGGGACATCAGGGAAGAGTGAAGTGGAACGCCGCGCCCCGATCGGGCTCGCTCTCCGCCCAGATGCTGCCGCCATGGCGCTCGATGATGCGCCGTGCGAGCGACAGGCCCACCCCTGTCCCCTCGAAGTCCTTCGCGGCGTGCAGGCGCTGGAAGATGCCGAACAGGCGTTCGGCGCGGCGCGGATCGAAGCCCGCGCCGTTATCCCGAATCGAGTACAGCTTGTGCTCGGCCCCTCCCGGGCCGCGGATGCTGTCACCGGCCCGCTCGGCGCCGCTGATCTCGATGAGCGCGCTTTCGCGGCGGCGCGTGAACTTCAGCGCGTTGGCCACCAGGTTCACCCAGACCTGGCGCAACAACGACGGATCGGCCTCTGCGGCCGGCAGCTCGCCGATCCTGATGTCGAGTTGGCGCGCCGGCTCGGCGGCGTGCAGCTCGCGGACGACCTCCTGCACGAGGCCGCGGATATCGACCGGGTGCTTGCTCAACGGCTCGCGCCCGAGGCGAGCGAGGCGCAGCAGGTCCTCCGTCAGCTCACTCATGCGCGATGCCTGAGCGGAGACGGTCTCGAGGTGCCGGCGCGCTTCGGGAGCTATGCCGTCGCCGAAATCCTCCTGCACCACGCGCAGCAGTCCGTCGATCGTGCGCAGGGGTGAGCGCAGGTCGTGGGAGACCGAGTAACTGAACGCTTCGAGCTCTCGGTTCGCGACGCTGAGGTCGCGATTGGCCGCTTCGAGCTCCACCGTTCGCGCCGACAGCCGCTCGAGGAGAGCCGCATTCTCGCGGCGCAACCGCAGCATGCCCTGGGTGCGCGCCAGCACTCGCAGGATCACACGCAGATCGAAGGGCTTGAGGATGTAATCGAGCGCACCGGCCTTCATCGCTTCCACGGCGGTAGCGATGGTGCCGTGTCCGGTCATGACGATGCCCGCGAGTCCCGGGTCGATCGCCCGCGCGGCGTTGAGGAAAGCGACCCCGTCCATGCCGGGCATGGTGAGATCGGTCAGCACGATGTCAAAGGCGCCCGCCCGCAGCGCATCCAGAGCCGCCGCCGCGCTGGTGAATCCCTTGACCGAGTAGCCCTCGTCCTCGAGTGTGTGGCACAGCGCCTGCACCTGAGCCGCCTCGTCGTCGACCACCAGCAGCCGGTTGATTGCCTCGCTTTCCATCCGTTCGCTCCTCCGCAGCCCGAGGATACGCCACACGGTCCCCGGGCTCACGCAGGGCTGAACATTTTGAGAAATGGCGCGCCCGGAGAGATTGCTCGGCCCATCCTGGGCCACGGCCCTTCGGGCCCGGCGCTACGCGCCGTCCAAAATCGCTCCGGGCGATTTTGTCGAACTCACTCTCGTTGAGCCAGGAACAATTGGATTATGGCGCGCCCGGAGAGATTCGAACTCCCGACCTCATGGTTCGTAGCCATGCGCTCTATCCAACTGAGCTACGGGCGCGCCGCGAGAAACCGGGCGCTTGGGTCGCGAAATGCCACGAGGAAATGGCCACCCTGCGCCGGGCCGCGAATCCTAGCATGCTCGCGCGCCGCGCGTCGAGAACGGTAGCTTGAGCGCTGCCGGCGGTGATTGCACGCCGAAGGTCGATTGGCTAGGGTGGGCTCCCGCAGCCCTTCAAGAAGCAACTCCAGCGGGGATTAGCCCATGATCAAAGCGTTCTTTGTCGGCGTCATCGTGACGATCCTCGCCGCCGTGGTATGCATCTACGTGATTCTCGCCAAGGGCGTGATTGCCGCGAGCGCAGACTCCGGACCCCTGCCGCTGGAAAGGTGGGCGTCGAGAATGTCGCTGCATGCCACCCTGGCGAAGGAGGCACCGACGACCCCGAATCCGGTGCCCCTGACGGACGCCAATGTGATCGCAGGAATACAACTCTACGGTCAGCACTGCGCCATCTGCCACGGTACCGCCGCCGGAGATGCGTCCGCCAGCCCCCTTGCCAAGGGCGAGTACCCGCGGCCGCCGCAACTCGCCACCGACGGCGTGGAGGACGACTCGGAGGGCGTGACCTACTGGAAAATCGCTCACGGCATCCGCTGGACGAGCATGCCGTCCTGGAAAGCGACGCTGTCGGATCAGCAGATGTGGACCGTGGCGCTCTTCCTGAAGCACATGGACAAGCTGTCGCCGGCCGCCGAGCAGGCGTGGCAGGCCGTGAAAAACTGAGCCGGCTCGCCGTCGGCCCTCGACGCGCCGCCGTCAGCCGCGCACGGCATGAGCCCGGTGGCGCGGTGGTCCAAATCGAGATGCCGATGATCATTGCGAGCCGGAGGAGGAAACCGTGAACCGTCGACCGATCAACCTGCAGCAGAAGTTCTCGCTCTTCCGGGAGCGGTGGCAGCCGAAGGTCATCGCCGAGATGAACGACTACCAGTTCAAGCTGGCTCGCCTCGAGGGCGATTTCATCTGGCACGATCATCCGGAAACGGACGAGACCTTCATCGTTCTGGAGGGAACACTGCGAATCGACTTCGAGGAAGGCGCCATCCGCCTGACCGCCGGCGAGATGTACGTCATTCCGAAGGGAGTCAGGCACAGGCCGTGCGCCGAGGGAGAGGTGAAGCTGATGTTGATAGAGCCGCGCGGTACCTTGAACACGGGGCACGAGGGTGGCGCCCGTACGGCGCCGAATGACGTCTGGATTTGAAGGCACATCCTTGTCCGTCCGTCACGTTGGCTCCTACACCATCTCCGACGACTCAAACCGCCTCGACCTGCGCGCAATGCATGCGTACCTCAGTCGAGCCTATTGGTCGGACGGCATTCCCTTCGAGATCGTGAGGCGGGCCGTCCGCAGCTCGCTGTGTGTTGGCGCCTACGACGCCGCCGGCGCGCAAGTCGGCCTCGTCCGGGTGGTTTCAGACTATGCAACGTTCTGCTATGTCTGCGACGTGTACGTGCTCGAGGAGCACCGCCGACAGGGTTTGTCGAAGGCCATGCTCGCAATGGTCATGGATCACCCGAAGCTTCAAGGTCTTCGCCGCTGGAGCCTCGTGACCGCCGACGCGCATGGCCTCTACCGTCAGTTCGGCTTCTCGCCCGTCGCGCAGCCCGAGCGGCATATGGAGCGCCTGGAGCCCGACATCTATCGGGCGAGATGACCCGAGGGCGCTAGGTGCCTGTCTGCTGCATCTGCCGCCGCTGCTCCTTGCGCCGCTCCTTTTCCTCGCGCTCCTTCTTCTTGGCCAGGTGGTGGCCGACGATGCAGCCGGCCGCGGCGCCCAGGACAGCGTGATGGTGCGCAACATGTCCCGCCACGGCGCCCACGGCGGCACCCTTGAGGCAGCCCTTTGCCTGGACGCCGTTCGATGCGGCGAGCAGCAAAAGCGCGGCCAGAGGCGCCGCAACCCATTGTTTCGACTTGGTCGAGACCATAGGAAAATCCCCGTCACATGGCCATGAAATGCTTGGCACCCGGATAACACCGCAGCGCGGAAAAGGTTACGGGGAACTAGCGAGACGACACTGCGACCCAGGTACAGGGATGTACCCGGCCGCCGCAGGTGGCTTCATACTACGCGCGCGGGCGCTCGAGATCTTCCAGGATCGGGCAGTCCGGGCGCTGATCCCCGTGGCAGTGCCGGGCGAGCTCCGTGAGCGTGTCCCGGATCCGCGTGAGCTCGGCGATCTTCTGATCGACGTCGGCAATATGCGCGAGCGCGAGGCGCTTTACGTCCTCGCTGGCGCGCCGCCGGTTGCGGTACAGCGCCAGAAGCTTGTCTATCTCCGGCAGTGAAAAACCGAGATCACGCGCACGGCGGATGAAGCGCAGCGTCTGGACGTTGCTCTCATCGTATGCCCGGTAGCCATTGGCGAGACGCTCGGCGGGTTTCACGAGGCCCAGCTGCTCGTAGAAACGGATGGTCTTCGGCGGCACACCCGAGCTCACGGAAGCCTGGCCGATCGTCACGACAGCTCTGCTCTTCATCTCACGCTCTCTGGGCGGCTGCCGGACGCCAGCGTCGCAGCAGCAGCGCGTTCGACACTACAGTGACCGAAGACAGGGCCATGGCCGCGCCGGCGATCACGGGATTCAACAGTCCGAATGCCGCCGCCGGCAGGCCGATGACGTTGAAGATGAATGCCCAGAAAAGCCCCTGCCGGATCTTGCGGTAGGTTGCCCGACTCACCGCGATAGCCTCACCCACAAGGCGCGGATCGCCTCGCATCAGCGTCACTCCCGCCGTCTGCATCGCGATATCCGCGCCCGTACCCACCGCGAAGCCGACATCGGCCGCGGCAAGAGCGGGCGCGTCGTTCACGCCGTCGCCCACCATTCCCACCTGTCGGCCTTGCCCCTGAAGCCGGCGCACTTCGGCCGCCTTCCCCTGCGGTAAGACGCCCGCGAGCACACGGCGAATCCCGAGCTGCGCCGCCACCACTGCGGCGGTCCGCTCGTTGTCGCCGGTCAGGAGCACGGTCTCGATGCCGATCGCATCGAGACGGCTCACCGCCGCAGCCGCCTCCGGCCTGATCGGATCCGCGACCGCGATCAGGCCCAGCCATGTCGGCTGTGGATCGAGCGCCCCCACCCACATCACGGTCCGCCCAAGGGCTTCCAGCCGCGCTGCCTCCGACTCGCCATCCTCGGTGCGAATGTGATGTTCCCGCATCAGGCGGCGGTTGCCGACGACCACGCGCTTTCCGGCGACGCGGGCCGTCAGTCCCAGGCCGGCGTGGCTGCGGAAATCCTCGAGCGGCAGCGGTGAAGAGTCCTCCGGGCCAAGCTCCCGAGCCCGCGCCAGCACGGCACGGCCGAGCGGATGCTCACTGCCCGCCTGCGCCGCGGCGGCGAGCCGCAGGAGCTCACGCTCCGAGAGGCCGCCGGGAATGACTTCGGTTACCTCAGGCCTACCCTCGGTGACCGTGCCGGTCTTGTCCAGAACGAGCGTATCGAGCCGATGCGCGCGCTCGAGCGCCTCCGCGTCGCGAATGAGAATGCCACTCTTCGCGGCCACGCCCGTACCGACCATGAGCGCCGTCGGCGTGGCGAGACCGAGCGCGCACGGACAGGCAATCACCAACACCGACACCGCGGCGATGAGCCCGGGCGTGAACTCCCCGGCAATGAGCCACCAGCCGAGAAACGCCGCCACCGAGATGGCCAGGACTACCGGGACGAAGACCCCGGCGACCCGGTCGACGAGACGTTGTACCGGAGCCTTCTTGACCTGAGCGCCTTCGACGAGCGCGATGATCCGCGACAGTGTCGATTCGTTGCCGACCGCCGTGGTCTCGATACGCAACAGTCCGTGACCGTTGATGGAGCCGCCGGTCACGCTGTCCCCCGCCCCTTTCGCAACCGGCAGGCTTTCGCCCGTCAGCAGGCTCTCATCGACCTCGCTGTGGCCACCGATCACGACACCATCGACCGCAAGCCGCTCGCCGGGCCGCACGACCACGACATCACCGACGGCCACGGCATTCGCGGCAATCTCGATCTCCTCCTCGCCACGGACGACGCGCGCCCGCTCCGGCCGCAGCGACATCAGCGCTTTGATCTGCTCCGTGGTGGCGCGCTTGGCGCGCGCTTCCAGCCACTTGCCTGCGGTGACCAGCGCGATCACCACGGCCGCGGAGTCGAAATAGAGACCGGTCCCGGCCGAGCGCGCCAGCAGCAAGTAGAGGCTGTAGAAGTAAGCTGCGGAGGTGCCGAGCGCGACCAGCAGATCCATGCTCCCCATGCGCGCCCGAAGCGCGTTCCAGGCGCCGACATAGAAGCGCGCCCCGATGAGAAACTGGACGGGCGTCGCCAGCGCGAGCTGCAGCCAGCCGGGCAGCGGGACGCCGACCAGGGGCGCGAGGAACGGCAGGCTCAGCACGACCGCGACCGCGAGGCGCCGGCTCTCGGCCCGCATCCGCCGCGCCTCGGTGGCCGCGATCTCGCGATCCCGCTGCCTGTCGCCCGTCAGAAGCTCGGCCTCGTATCCGGCCCGCCGGACCGCGGCAATCAGATCGGCGGGCCGCAGCTCTTCGCCCTCGCCTTCCACCGCGCCCCGGTTGGTGGCGAGATTCACCTCCGCACGCCTGACGCCGGGTGCGGCCGACAGCGCCCGCTCGACCCGCAACGCGCAGGTCGCGCAGGTCATCCCGGAGATTGCGAGGGCGTGCCTCATCGCTCAGGCCGGCCCGCCGTCGAAGCCGGCGGCCTGCACCGCACGAACCAGGTCCTCCGCGCGAGCCGTCCCTCTCACGGTGGCGCGGCCGTCGGCCAGGTCCACCCGCGCCTCGACCACACCCGGGACCGCGGACAGGGCGCGGGTCACCGCGCCGGCGCAGCCGCCGCAGGTCATGCCCGAGATCGCGAGCACCACCGGACCGGCGCCTTCCTTCGAGCCTTGAACAGTCATCGAGCCACTCCTTCCAGTTGACTGGAACCTATATAGACCCTCCCCCCGCTGGAAGGTCAAGCCCCATCGGGCGTCACGGCCCCGATACGTTCGTGCCGTACATTTTCGTGCGGCTCATGCGCTAGTATCGAGGCACGGACCAGTGGACTCCCGAGGCAGTGCTATGGCGGCAGAAACCTTCCCGATCGATCTCAGACAGCTGCGGCCGCTCAAGCTCGATCCGAAACTCGGCATTCTCACCGATGCGCAGAAAGCGGATCTGCGCCACAACATCCAGCTGTGCCGCGACACGATCGTGTTCTTCACGGCCCTGGCGGGCGCCAAGGGTCTTTCCGGGCATACGGGCGGGGCGTACGACACGGTGCCCGAAATGACGATCATTCGGGCGTTCATCGCCAACGGGGCCCCGATCGTGCCGGTTTTCTACGACGAGGCCGGGCACCGCGTCGCGACCCAGTATCTGCTCTCCGTGCTGGAGGGGGCGATGCCCGCCGAGCGGCTGCTGCACTATCGCGAGTTCGACAGCGGCCTGCCGGGACACCCGGAGAGGATGCTGACGCCCGGCGTCAAGTTCAGCTCCGGCCGGCTCGGCCATCTCTGGGCCTTCTGCAATGGCGTCGCGATGGCGAATCCGGGCAAAGCGGTCGCGCTGCTCGGCTCCGACGGCAGCCAGATGGAGGGCGACGACGCCGAGGCGGCACGCCTGACGGTTTCGCAGCAGCTCAACATCAAGGTGCTGATCGACGACAACAACGTCACGATCGCGGGACACCCTCAGGAGTACATGAACGGCTACGACTTGAGCCGCACCCTGGCCGGCTATGGCTTGAGCATCGAGACGACCCTTGGCGAGGACCTCGACGCGCTGTATGTGGATCTCGCGCGCGCGTTTTCCGACACGCTGCCGCGCGGCGTCATCGTCAAGCGACTCATGGCGCCGGGCATCGTTGGAGCCGAAGGCAGCCCGCACGCGCACGAGGTGTTGAAGACGGAGACGGCGATCGGGTACCTCGAGTCGCGCGGCGGCTACGAGCAGGCGATCGCCATGCTGAAGGCGGCGCGCCCCGAGAAAAGCCCGCTCAGCTACCGCGGCTCCGCCGGCGTCGGCAAGAACCGCGACGATTTCGGCAAGATCGTCAACGAGATCCTCGATGGCATGAGCGACAGCCAGCGCGTCGCGAGCGTCAGGGTCTTCGACAACGACCTCGAAGGCTCCTGCGGGCTGCATCACATCCGCAAGAAGCATCCGGAGGTGTTCGTTCGCGGCGGCATCATGGAGCGCGGCAACTTTTCGGCCGCCGCGGGCTTCGGCTCGGAGCCCGGCCGGCAGGGGATCTTCGCCACCTTCAGCGCCTTCCTGGAGATGTGCCTGAGCGAGATCACGATGGCCCGGCTCAACTTCTCCAATGTGATCGCGCATTTCAGCCATAGCGGCGTCGACGACATGGCGGACAATACCTGCCACTTCGGCATCAACAGCATGATCGCCGACGGCGGCCTGACGCCCGTGCACGGCGAGGATACGACCCGGCTCTATTTTCCGGTCGATCAACACCAGTTCGCCGCGTGCATCAAGCGTATCTTCAATGATCCCGGGCTCAGATTCGTCTTCACGACCCGAGCGCCGGTACCGGACATCCTCGATAAGGACGGCAAACCCCTCTATCAGGGCAAGCCGTTCGAGCCCGGCAAGGACTACATCGTGCGCGAAGCGCCACCGGGCGGCGGTTATATCGTCGCCGTGGGAGAGACCGTCTACCGCGCGCTCGATGCCGTCATCGAGCTTGGGGAGAAAGGCGTGAAGGTGGGGCTCGTCAACAAGCCGACGCTGAACGTGGTGGACCGGGAGGTGATGCAGCGGCTCGCGGCTGCGCCCTTCGTGCTCGTCGCAGAGGCATGGAACGTACGCACCGGGCTCGGCAGCCGCTTCGGCAGCTACCTGCTGCAGGCCGGCTTCAAAGGCCGCTACGACCACATCGGCACCAACCGCGAAGGCTCCGGCGGGCTGTGGCAGCAGATGGGGCATCAGGGCCTCGATCCCGCCGGAATCAAGCAGGCCGTCCAGGCTTTGCTCTGACTGAATTCGGGCGCCGGCTGCATTCCGGCCTTCCCCGGCCTCTTGCAATACGGATGAGAATGATTATCATTTGAGTTCTGATCCGCATCACGGCAACGGGAGAGGACTTGTGACCGGGGTAGATTCAGACCGCGCGCGCGTCTCGGGCAGCAGCGATGTGAGCTTGGGCCGCGTGGCCGGAACCCTGGGGTTGTGTCTGCCCTGGGCTTTGGGCTCAACCGCCGCGCATGCCGCGGTCCCCTCTTCTACCGCGGCTGCGCTGCCATCGTCCGCACAGGATTCGGATGACGGCGACGACCAACTCACGGAAGTCACCGTGAACGGTGTCCGGACGCTCCTGCACGATAAGCTGGCTGAGAGCGAGCAGAACGCGCCGCAATCCATCACGGTTGTCACGGGCAAGCTGATGGCTGCGCAGGGCACCACTAATTTGGAGGACGCTCTGAGGAACGTCCCCGGAATTACGATGAATGCCGGTGAAGGCGCCGCGCGTGGCGACACGGTCAATCTGCGCGGCTTCTCGGCGTTCAATGATTTCTTTCTCGACGGCGTTCGCGACGCAGCGGTTTACACCCGCGACGATTTCGACCTGCAGTCGATCGAAGTGCTCAAAGGTCCGGCGGCGGTCTTATTCGGTCGCGGCTCGACGGGCGGAGCCATCAACCAGGTAAGTAAGGCGCCGCTGATGACGCCTTTCGAGGACGTCTCGACGGAGCTCGGTACCAACGACCTTTACCGCGCCACCGCAGACCTGGACACGCCGATCGGGCAGACGGCCGCAGTACGTCTCAATCTGATGGGGCAGTCGTCAGACGTCGCGGAACGGGACGATGTCCGCAATCGCCGCTGGGGCGTGGCGCCGGCGGTCGCGTTAAGCATCGGCGAGCAGGACTCTCTCGTTCTGGCGTACCTGCATCAGCAGGAGGACGACGTATTGGACACGGGCATCCCGTTCGTGGACGGACGAGTGGCGCCAGTTCCCCGAGACGCGTTCTTTGGCCTCGCCTCCGACAGCGCCACCACTGACGTCGACATTCTCACGGCCCGCTATCGCCACGACTTCAGCGACAACCTTTCGCTCAACAACACGGCGCGCTATGGCCACTACGAGTTCGACTACCAGTTCGAGGCACCGAACTTCGGTGACGACGTGCCCACCGTGGCAACAGCGCTCGACGATATTCTGGTCGGCCGCGATGCCCCGGACAGCTCCGGGGTCCAGACCAACCTGGATGACCAGCTCGATCTGACGGCACACTTCCACACCGGCTTCATTGCGCACACGCTGGTGGCCGGCCTCGAGATCGCGCGTCAGACCTCGGATATCGATCGCTACACGAACCCCTTCAACACGAACAACGATTGGATCCCGGAGACACCGCTCCTCGACCCGGACCCGAACGAGACCCGCCCCGCCGAGCCGGTCGCCTCCAGACAGGACACCACCGCACCCTCGGGCGGCGCCTATGTGCTCGACACCCTGGCTCTCGGGCAGCACGTGAGTCTGACCGGCGGCTTTCGTTACGACGACTTCTCCGCCAGCTACGAGAGTGTGACGGTGCAGAGCGGCGCGCTGCTGCGCCTGCACGAGCTCAACCGCCTCGGCAGTCCGCGCGCCTCCCTGGTCATCAAGCCGACGCCGCGGCAGACCTATTATTTCTCCTTCGGCACCTCGTTCGATCCGTCGGCGGAGGCGCTGACACTGACGACCAAAACGGCGGACCTCGGGCCGGTCAAGGCCAAGAGCCTCGAGGTAGGAGCGAAGTCGCAGTGGCTGGACGACCGCCTGATGCTCACGCAGGCGCTCTTTCACACGGAGGTGGACAATGCTCAGACCAACGACCCGGACAATCCCACGATCACGGTGCTGAACGGCAACGAGCGGGTCGAGGGCGTGGAGTTGCAGGCCATCGGTCGTCTGACGCGGCACTGGGAGATATTCTCCGGCTACACGTATCTCGACGGGCGGACGCTCGCCTCCGGCACGCCCGCCGATGTCGGCAAAGTGATGCCCAACACCGCGCACGACTCGCTCAATCTCTGGACCGAGTACGAGCTGCCGGGCGGCTGGGAGGTCGGCGGTGGCGGCAACTGGTTGAGCCACCGCTTCGCCGACAGCGCCGAGACCGCCTACGTACCGGGCTACGTCGTCTGGAACGCCATGGTCTCCTACCAGGCCAACGAGCGGCTCAGCCTGCAGCTGAACGGCTTCAACCTCTTCAACAAGCTCTACTACGACGGTCTCTACTACACGAGCGCCGCGGAGAACCACGCCATCCCCGGCGCCGGACGGAGCGTCGCCCTGACGCTTCACTGGAAGATGTGACGCGATGATCGTGCGTATTCCAGGATTGCTCGATCCGGAGCGTCTGACAGCGCTCGATACCCTGCTGCGGGAGGCGAGCTGGGAGGATGGCCGGGCGACGGCGGGGTTCCAGTCGTCGCAGGTGAAGCACAACCTGCAGCTCGCGCAGAGCTCGGCCGCGGCGCGGCAGGCGGGAGAGATCATCCTGCGGGCGCTGGAGCGCAATGCCGATTTCATCAGCGCCGCCCTGCCGCGTCACGTCTATCCGCCACTCTTCAATCGCTATGAGCCGGGCATGTCTTTCGGGAACCATGTGGACAATGCTGTCCGCCAGGTTCCAGGAACTCACCACCGGCTGCGCACCGATGTGTCCGCTACCCTCTTTCTCTCCCCGCAGGGGGACTATGACGGCGGCGAACTGGTCATCGAGGACACTTTCGGAACACATGCGGTGAAGCTGGGCGCTGGCGACCTGGTGGTCTACCCCGCCGGCAGCCGCCATCGTGTCGAGCCCGTGACGCGCGGCGCGCGCGTGGCAGCTTTCTTTTGGGTGCAGAGCATGGTGCGTGACGATGGCGCTCGCACCACGCTTTTTGAGATGGACACGGCCATCCGCGAGCTCACTGCCTCGGGGGCTGATGGCGGCGCACTGCTGCGCCTGACGGCTTGCTACCACAACCTGCTGCGTCGGTGGGCCGACGTCTAGGCCGATGGCGTTGACGCGTGCGCAATTCGAGCGGGCCGCCGCCATGGAGGAGAACCAACAGAGGCTCACGCGTCTCTCGCGCATGAGCTATGGCTCACTGCACGCGCTGCTTGCCGGCGATCCCGTCGCAGCGGCCGCTTGGGTTCGCTGCGCCGCCGAATGCGGCGTGGCGGCCGCGCAGTTGCGCCTCGGCAGGATGCTGCTCGCCGGCCGCGGGGTGAAGCCGGACGAGCAGGCTGCGTTCGGTTGGTTCGCACGCGCCGCGAACCAGGGGGACGCCGAGGCGATGAACATGGTGGGCCGCTGCCACGAGAACGGCTGGGGTGTGCCGGTCGACCTGGAAGCCGCCGCCGCCCGCTATCGTGCTTCGGCCGAGGGCGGCCACGACTGGGGGCAGTACAATTTCGGCAACCTGCTGTTCGACGGCCGCGGCGTCGCGCTCGACCGGCCCCAGGCTCTGCGCTGGTTTCTGCAGGCGGCATCCCAGGGCCACGGACGGGCGATGAACCTGGTCGCCCGGTGCCTGGAAGAAGGCTGGGGCTGCGGTCGCAACACGGAAGACGCCGCGTACTGGTACTGCCAGTCGGCACGGTCCGGCTACTTTCGCGGCCAGTTCAACTATGCGGTGCTGCTCACCGAGCGAGGACACGCCGAGGCGGCTGCAGACTGGTTCCTGAAGGCGGCGGCTGGCGGCAGCGCGCAGATGCGCCGGGTCATCGCTTCGGTGCTTGCGAGCGCGCCTCATCCCGCGCTGCATCGGGTCCGCGCGCGCGTCCTCGAGCTCCTGGCAGAGCCGCCGAACGGATAGCCGCTGCCGCAGCTCGCGCCAAAACAGGAACAACCTGGACAGAGGGATCCTCCCGGACCAAATCGGGAAAAACTCCCTTGTCGCATCACCGGAGGGTCTTGCACCGTAAGGTGGCGTGATTCGACAGACAAAACCCTTTGGGCGCTGCAATCCACCGGCTTCGTTCGCAGGATTCATCTGCATCGGAGCGCTCGGATTGCTCTCCGGCATGCCACCGGCCGATGCGGCCGACGCCGACGCCGCCAACCCGCCGACCCTGCAGGAATTGCCGCAGGTCCTGATCATCGGCAACACGCCATTGCAGGGCTTCGGCGTGCCCCTGAACGAGGTCTCCTCGAACGTCCAGACGGCAACCGGCGCGGACCTGGAGCGCGAGCAGTCGCTGGACGTGGTGGATTACCTCAACGACAACTTCAGCGGCATCAACGTGAGCGAGAGCGCCGGCAATCCGTTCCAGATCGATGTCTACTATCACGGCTTCACGGCTTCACCGCTGCTCGGAACGCCGGAGGGGCTATCCGTTTATGTCGACGGTGTCCGCGTCAACGAAGCGTTCGGCGACACCGTCAATTGGGATCTGATTCCGGAGTCTGCGATCGACGCGGTGTCGCTGATCTCGGGCTCCAACCCCGTGTTCGGTCTGAATACCCTCGGCGGCGCAATCTCGATACAGACCAAGAATGGCCGTGACGACCCCGGCACCGAGGTCGAGGCCTACGAGGGCTCCTTCAGCCGGCGCTCGCTCGAGGCGCAAACCGGCGGCCTGCTGGGCCCCTTCGACTACTTCTTCAGCGGCAACTACTTCGATGAGACCGGCTGGCGCGATTTCGGCAGCTCGCGGGTCTGGCAGGGGTTCGGCAAAGCGGGTTGGCAAACCCAAACGACCGATCTGCATCTGAGCTATACGTACGCGGACGATTTTCTATGGGGCGACGGCGCAACCCCGCTCAGCATGCTCTCCTACCTGCGCGAGCAGACCTATACGCCCGACTACACCCAGAACCTGATGCACTTCGTGAACCTCACGGGCACGCAGATACTGGGTGATCACCTGCTGCTCTCCGGCAATGCGTTCTACCGGTACGTGAACACGTCCGTGCTCAACGGTAACGTCAACGATTTCTACCTGGAGGATAATTACGCCGGCCCGCCGACCGATTGCACGGACTCGGGCGCCAATCCGGCGACGCTCGCGTACTGTGCGCCCGGCCAGGATTCGACGTCGACTCTGATCCAGCGCGCGAAGGGATTCGGACTGCAGCTGACCGATTCGGCCGCGGTGCTCGGCTGGCAGAACCAGGGCGTCGTCGGTGTCGACTACGACGATTCTCAGGATGACTTCAACGAGTTGACCGAATACGGCGGGATCGCACCGGACCATCAGCTGGTGTATGAGCCCAGTCCCTACAACGATTTTCCCTTGGTTTCCGTCGGCGGCAGCAACGAAATCCTCGGCACCTACTTTACCGACACGCTCTCGCCGAGCAAGCTGCTCCACGTGACGGTCGCCGCGCGCTACAACCGCAACAGGGAAACGATCGGCGGCACCTCGGTCGACGCCGACCCTGGCGACTACGGCGATGGATTTCTCACCGCAACCCCCGTCACCGGCGATCACACCTTCACCCGCGTCAATCCATCGATCGGCTTCACGCTGACGCCCACCAATTACACGACCTATTACGCCAACTACAATGAGGCGAGCCGGGCGCCTACCGTGATCGAGCTCGGCTGCGCGGATGCGGCCGTGCCCTGCGGCCTGCCGGATGACTTCGCCGCCGACCCGGACCTCAAGCAGGTCGTGGCACGCACGTTCGAGATCGGCCTGCGCGGCAATCTGGCCGGGCAGAGCTTCAATTGGTCGGCGGATGTATTCCATACGGTCAACAGCAACGACATCCAGTTCGTTGCCACGAGCATTAATGCCGGCTTCTTCGATAACGTCGGCAATACCCGCCGCCAGGGCCTGGACGTCGCCTTCGGCGGCAAGGAAGCCGGACTCACCTGGAAGCTCGCTTACAGCTACGTCCAGGCGACGTTCCAATCGAGCTTCGTGGTGAATGCGCCGTCGAACAGTACAGCCGATGCCTACGGCAATATCGAAGTGCAGCCGGGCGATCGCATGCCGCTGGTGCCTCAGCACAATGGTCGGCTGGTCCTCGACTACGCGTTCAACGAGCACGTGGATGTCGGCGCCAACCTGATCGCCGTCTCCGGCTCCTACCTGCACGGAAACGAGAACAACGCCAACGTCGCCGGGTCGACCGACGCGGCGACGGGTGCCTACATCTCTCCGGACGGCACGGGTTGGATCCCGGGCTATGTGCAGCTCAACTGCAATGGCACCTACCGATTCAACGACAAGCTCGAGATCTTCGCGCGCATGACCAATGTGCTGAACCGGAACTACTACACCGCCGGCTTCCTCACGCAGAGCGTATACACTCCGAACGGGACGTTCATTGCCGACCCGAATGGCTGGACCAACGAGAACAACGTGGTCCCAAGTGCGCCGCGCGAGATCTGGGGTGGCGTGCGCATGACATTCTGAGGCTGCGGATCAGCTTGCGGGCACCCCGGCTTTCAGCGGACGCACGCTAGAACGCGCCACCGCGCCGCACAGTGCGCCGAGCAGGAGAGAGAAGATCAGGCATGACCACGGGAAGACATCACCGATCCGCGCGTAGAGCGTCGGCCCCGGGCCGAGCGGAAGATCGGTGACGATCATGGTCAGGCCCGCCGGCGCGTCTTTCTTCGCGGCGACGAGTCGCCCTTGCGCATCGGCGGCAATCACCAAGCCATCGTGGGCAGGTCGCACCATGGCGAATCCATCTTCAACGGTGCGCATCACCGCCATGCGCCCGTGCTGCCATGCGTCGATGCCGAAATCGCCGGCCGGCACGCCCATCAGGCGCACCCCTTTCGCGGCATCGACGCGGATGGTGCCGGGAAAGTCCATGTCTTTGCAGATCTCCATCGCGCGGCCGTGGCCCAGCCAGCCTGAGGCGTGGCCCGGGGTAAAGCGATCTTCGAGTCCTGGCACAGGATGGCGCTTGTCGTAGCGCTCGACCGAGCCATCGGGCGTGATCGAGAGCGCGAAATCGGCCGCCGGCGTGTCAGAGTGGAAGCCGGCGATGATTTGCGCGCCCGTCTCTCTGGAGGCGGCAACGAGCGGCGCGACAATCGCGCTCTGTACATCAGGGATCGACGCCATGTCACCTTCTGAGGTAACCACGAACGTGGCGCCTCGCCGCGCTGCCGCACGGATGTCCCGTGCGTAGGTTTCGGTAACCTCGAGATCGGCGGCCAGGGAATGCGCATGCCAGGAGGCGGCCGTGGCTGTCTGGTCGACGATCCCTGCCACCCGTACCGTTGCGGGCTGCGGCCGCTCCAATCGCACTACCCCGAACACTACATTGGCCGCGCAGATCAAAAGGCCCAGGCCGATCGCGACCGCCGTCGCTCGCCTTGGCCGCAGCGCCATGGCGAGCGTATTGGCGAAGAGGCATATCAGGAACGTGACGGCATACAAGCCGAAGAGCGAGGCGCTCTGGATCAGAACAGGCGCCGACACCGTGCTGTATGCGAGCGCGCCGTACGAGCCGTTCGGGCTGCGAATCTGCATGAGGAATTCGAAAGCCGTCCAACAAGCCGGAAATGCGAACAGGGTTGCGAGCGGGGTCGCGCGTTGCCGTACGAAGCGCGCAAACCACACCGCGGTACAAAACAGCGCGACGTAAGCCACCAGGACCGGAATGAGAATTCCGAGCGGCGGCGTGTACGAGAGTTGCAGCGCGTAGCCTACGCTCGCCAGGATGGCGATTGCGCTCGCCGCCATGACCTGCCAGGTGGGCGCCTTGCCGTATGCGAGCCACAGCAGCGGCAGTGGCGCGAACCAGGCGAGTATCCACGCGTTGTCGAATCCCTGCGACAGATAGAACATGATGCCGCTCAGTACGGCAGCCAGCACGGAAATCATCTGGTCACTCCGGATGGCTTGAGGGAATCGAGGAAATGCCGCACCGCCGTGCGGTAGAGCATCTTGAACTGCTTTTCGCTGCCGAATCGCCTGGCGCGATGCATGGAGACCAAACCCTGGCCGAACGCGGCAAAGGCCAGAGCAGTCTCGAGCGTTGGCTTGTCACGCAGCCTGCCCTCGGACTTCGCCTGGTCGATGCGCGCCATCACCATCGCAATCGCCGGCGAGCGGCCCGCCGCAAAGTCATCGGGAAACCGGCGGGCAGCGGGTGCGGGCAGGAAGAAGGCGGCATCGAAACGGTGGGGCTGCGTGAGAGCAAAATCGAGATACGCCTCGCTGAGCGCTTCCAGCCACTCCATTGAGTCCCGCGCGCGCATGCCGTGGACGATCTTCTCCCACGCGGCGAGACCGTCCTCCATCAGAGCATTGAGCAACGCGTCCTTGTCCGCGAAATGGCGATAGAGCGCCATCGGCGAAAGGTCTGCTCGCTGCGCGACCCTGCGGATGGTGAGGCCGTCGATGCCCTCGGATTCGAGCACCGCGCGGGCGGCCGACAGTATGCGATCCTTGGTCATGCGTACACTGTACACTTCTTTGTGTACTTTGTACACAAAAATCCACGCCGGGCGGCGCGCGGCGGTCGCGGGTTACCCCGGCCGTGCTATCATCCGCAGCGTGCCAAAAACATGACAGCGCTCCCGTTGGCTTCTCTGCGAGGGATCCACCGTGACTCATCGAGTGCTCGTCTTCTACGGGTCCTATCGATCCGATCGCCGCGGCATCCGCCTCGCCGACTATCTCGTCCGCGGGCTGCGCTCCCGGGGCGAGGACGTGGAGTTGATCGATGCAAGAGCAGTCGGGCTGCCGATGCTCGATCGAATGCTCAAGGAATATCCGCCAGGCGGCGCCCCGGCGGCCATGGCCAGCCTCGGAGCGAAGATCCGACTTGCCGACGCTTTCGTCTTCGTCGTCGGTGAATACAACTGGGGCGTCCAGCCGGGATTGAAGAATCTCACCGATCATTACCTGGAGGAGTGGTTCTGGCGACCGGCGGCGATCGCCAGCTATTCCGCCGGGAAGCTCGCCGGGACGCGATCGAGCTTCGCATGGCGCAACATTCTTGCGGAAATGGGCATGGTCGTGATCTCCAGCACGCTGACAGTAGGTCCCATCGCCGGCGCGCTGAACGAAGCAGGCGAGCCCATTGGTGAAGGTGGTGCGGCACTCGAGCGCGCGTTCGGGCCGTTCGCGGACGATCTGGCGTGGTGGACCGAGGCCGCCGGCGCGCAGCGACGACGCCAAGCGCCTCCCTACTGAGGGGAGGGCATGCTTGGGAGCACACTGGAGCCCACTCTACATCCGCGGATTTGCCGGCGGATGCGGGCTCGCCGCGGTTTACGGATTGCTGCAGGGCGCCCGGCCGTTCGGCGTCGTCGAGGCCATTTGGGCGCTGGTAGCCGTGCGGCGTTGGCGGCTCAAATCAACGGCGCGGATCAGGTCGGTCTGAGGCCGAGCCGCTCATCGGCCCGAGGTGAACAGCTGGTACAGGAGCGTGATCCACACCATGGCGCAGGTGAGCAGCGCCAGCATGACGGCGGCGCTGCCATAGTCCTTGGCGCGCTTCGACAGACCGTGGTGCTCGAATGAGATTCGGTCGATCGCCGCCTCGATGCTGGAGTTCAACAGCTCGACGATGAGAACCAGCACCACCGATCCGATGAGCATCAGGCGATCGACGGCGCCGAACGGCAGCAGCAGCGCAAGCGGAATCAGGCATGCCGTCAGCGTCAGTTCCTGCCGGAATGCGCTTTCCTCCCTTACTGCGAACACCAGCCCGCTCCAGGAGTTCTTGGCGGCCAGCCAGGCGCGAGTCAGTCCGCGATTGCCTTTGTGTGGGTTGCTCTCGCTGGAGTACTCGGTCTTCGTCTCTGGCATCAAGCCCGACTCGCGTTGGCCAGTGGGGACGACAGCTTCGCACCTCGCGTACGCGGGCGCAAATGGCCGAGGAATTGCTCGGTCGCGGCCCGCCAGGAGAACTTCCGGGCATGGGCCGCCGCGTCCTCGCGGCGCAGCTTCAGGGCTTCGAGACAGGCGGTGCGCAGGTCTTCGTGCATGACTCCGGCGGTCCTGCAATCGCCGATGACATCCAGGGGACCGGTCACCGGGTAGGCCGCGACGGGCAGTCCGCAGGCCATGGCCTCCAGCAGCACCAGTCCGAATGTGTCCGTCTTGCTGGGAAACACGAAGACGTCAGCGGAAGCGTATACCTCCGCCAACTCGTGCTGATTCAGCACACCGAGATAGTTGACGTTCGGATACCGCTCCTGCACTCCCTTCAACGCGGGCCCCACGCCGGCGACCCACTTCGAGCCTGGAAGGTCCAGCTCCAGGAAGGCTTCGATGTTCTTCTCGACGGCGATCCGGCCGACATACAGGAAGATCGGCGGATTGCTCTTGAGTCGCTGGCTGTGCTGGGGCTTGAAGATCTCGAGATCGACGCCGCGCGACCAGGTCACGACGTTCCTGAATCCGTACGACTCCAGATCTCGCTTGACCACCTGGGTCGGAGCCATCACGGCGCGGGAAGGTCCGTGGAACCAGCGTAGGAACGCATACGTCCAGGTCAGCGGCACACGGGCACGCGCGTGGATGTATTCCGGAAATCGCGTGTGATAAGCGGTGGTGAACGGCAAGCCATGCCGCAAGGCGAAGCGCCGCGCCGCCATGCCGAGTGGACCCTCGGTCGCGATATGCAGCGCGTCCGGATCGAAGTTCGAGAGGCGCCGCACGACCTCGCGGCTGGGGAACAGCGACAGGCGGATATCGGGATAGGTCGGGCACGGCAATGTGGAGAATTCGAGCGGCGTGAGGAAGTCGACCGTGTGGCCCATCGCCTGAAGCTCGCGCGCGGTGGTCTGCAGCGTCCGCACGACGCCGTTGACCTGCGGCTTCCAGGCATCGGTGACGATCATGATCTTCATCGGTCCCCCTGCAACGGAATCATGCCGGCGCCGAGTCCGTCACGGGCAGCTCATCCTCGATGCGGCCCAGGTTCATCGGCTCGGTCAGGCGGCCACGCCAGTGGATCAGGTGGAGCTTGCCGTCGAAATCCTCGGCAAGCGCGGTCAGGCTTTCCACCCAGTCGCCGTCGTTGCAGTAGAGGATGCCGTTGATCTCGCGCACTTCGGCCTTGTGGATATGCCCGCAAACGACGCCGTCGCAGCCCCGCCGGCGCGCTTCCTCGGTCATGACGTGCTCGAAGTCAGAGATGAAGTTGACCGCATTCTTCACCCTGTGCTTCAAGTACTGCGACATCGACCAGTACGACAATCCGAAGCGCTGGCGGATCGCGTTGAGCCAGCGATTGGCCGCCAGCAGAATGGTGTACATCCAGTCGCCGAGATGAGCGAGCCAGCGCGCATGCTTCATGACGCTGTCGAACAGATCGCCGTGCACGACCCAGAGCCGCTTGCCGTCCGCGGTGGCGTGGACTGCATCTTCGACGATGGCTATCCCCCCCAGGTGCAGCCCGATGAACTGGCGTACCAGCTCGTCGTGATTGCCGGGAACGTAAACGACCTGGGTGCCCTTGCGCGCACTGCGCAGGATCTTCTGCACTACATCGTTATGCGCCTGCGGCCAGTACCAGCTCTTCTTCAGCTGCCACCCGTCCAGGATGTCGCCGATCAGATAGAGCGTGTTGGCCTTATGGGTGCGCAGGAAATCGAGGAGATAGTAGGCCTGGCACCCGGGAGTGCCCAAATGGATGTCGGAGATCCAGATCGTTCGGAAATGATAGTGATCGTCTGCTGCGGACACCGCGGGGCGGCTCGCTCACTGTAACCGCGCGGAGTAGACCATGGTTGCATGACACGTTGATGACAACCCGGGCTTTTGGAGCTTTTTAACCGCAGATTGGCGACCCATGCCGCAGGCGATGAGCCTGGCGCCTGTCCCGGCCCCACGCTTGCGCGACCGCTCGGCCTGGCTCATGCTGAGCGTCGATGTACGCATCCACCCTCGGGAGCGTCCAGTACGCGTTCCCGGACCTCAAGGCGGTGATGGCCGCAGCCTCGCCGTCTCGCTCCGGAGATCGGCTCGCCGGCCTCGAGGCAGGCAGCATGGAAGAGCGCGTCGCGGCCCGGTACATCCTGGCCGCGCTTCCACTCACGAGGTTCCTCGAGGAGGCGGTGGTCCCCTACGAGACGGACGAGGTGACCCGCCTCATCATCGACAGCCACGACCGGGCCGCGTTCGGACGGGTCTCCGGAATGACCGTCGGAAGCTTCCGGGAGTGGCTGCTGTCGGATGAGGCCGATACCGCCTCGCTCACGGCGCTCTCTGCCGGGGTGACACCGGAGATGGCAGCCGCCGTCTGCAAGTTGATGCGCAACCAGGACCTGATCGCCGTGGCCCGTAAATGCGAGGTGATTTCGGGCTTTCGCAACACGATCGGATTGAAGGGGCGGCTCTCCGTGCGCATCCAGCCGAACCACCCGACGGACGATCCGGTAGGTATCGCGACCGCGGTACTCGATGGACTGCTGCTCGGCTGCGGCGATGCCGTCATAGGCATCAACCCTGCGGCGGACAGCATCGAGAGCCAAGTCACCCTGCTGCAGCTCCTCGATGAGCTGCGCGAGCGCTGCGGGATTCCTACTCAGAGCTGCGTGCTCTCGCACATCACCAATACGCTGGCCGCAATCGAGAGGCGGGCGCCCGTCGACCTCGTGTTTCAATCGATCGCCGGCACCGAGGCGGCCAACCGCAGTTTCGGCGTCGACCTGGCACTGCTGCGCGAGGGATGGGATGCGGGACTCTCCCTCGGGCGTCACTCGGTCGGCAACAACGTGATGTACTTCGAGACCGGCCAGGGCTCCGCTCTTTCGGCGCAGGCTCACCATGGTGTCGATCAGCAGACGCTCGAAGCGCGTGCCTACGGGGTGGCGCGCGCCTTCCGGCCACTGCTGGTCAATTCCGTGGTGGGGTTCATCGGACCGGAGTATCTGTTCGACGGCAAACAGATCGCACGCGCCGCCCTCGAGGATCATTTCTGCGGCAAGCTGCTCGGCCTGCCGATGGGAGTCGACGTCTGCTACACCAACCACGCCGAGGCGGATCAGGACGACGCCGACTCGATCCTGACGCTGCTCGGCGTTGCGGGCGTCACCTTCATCATGGGCGTGCCAGGCGCGGATGATGTGATGCTCAACTACCAGAGCACCAGTTATCATGATGCCCTTTATCTGCGGCAAGCTCTCAACCTGAGGCCGGCGCCTGAATTCGAAGCGTGGCTGGTGAGCCTGGGCGTGCTCGGTCCGGACGGACGGATCCAGGGGCCGGCCGATGTGCGCCTGGCGTCCGAGCGGTTGCTCAGGCTCTCCGGCGACCGACTCACAGCCGCCATGGGAGAGCGCCCGTGACCGATCGCTCCAAAGCGGGAAGCGCGGTCTTGACCTCTGTCGGGCAACAGGAGGCGGATCCATTCGAGCGCCTGCGCGCATGCACCCCGGCCCGCGTTTTCCTTGGAAGATGCGGTGCGGCATTGCCCACCCGCGCGATGCTCGAGTTCCAGTTGGCCCATGCACGGGCGCGGGACGCCGTGTACCATGAATTCGAGCCCGAGCGCGTGGCTGCCGCCCTCCCGAGTCATGACGTGCGCATCGTCCACAGCCGTGCGGTCGACCGGCAAACGTACCTCCAGCGCCCCGATCTGGGTCGCAGGTTGGACGATCAGTCCGCAGCCTCTCTGCGGCGGGGAAACTACGAAGCCGTGTTCGTCATTGCGGACGGTCTGTCGGCGCATGCGGTCCATGAGCATGCCGCTGCGACGCTTGCCGCGACGCTCCCGAGGATCGCGGGATGGCGACTGAGCCCCGTCATAGTGTCGTGCCACGCCCGCGTCGCGCTGGGCGATGAGATCGGCGAGCGCCTGGGAGCGCACCTGGCCGTCGTCCTCATAGGCGAGCGGCCGGGACTCTCCGCGCCTGACAGTCTGGGTGTGTATCTGACCTGGCAGCCGCGCGTCGGTCGGCTCGACAGCGAGCGCAACTGCATCTCCAACATCCGCCCGCCAGCCGGGCTCTCTTACGAGCAGGCCGCAATCCGGGTGGCCTGGCTCATGAACACCGCGCGCCGCCTCCGTGTGACCGGTGTCGCCCTCAAGGAGGAGTCCGGTCCCCTGACGCTGCCGCGTGCGTCGGAATGACCACCGGCCGACGGGACTAAGTGACTGAAATCACAAGGATTTAAAAGCAGCGGTGCGTTTCGACCGGAATTGCGATTAAATGAATGCGCGAAGGGGATTGCCGTGGTGCTGGAACGCCGATAAGCGCCGCCGCGCCTGTGGCCGCCGCACACTGAAGAAAAACATATGAACCCCCCGAAGACAACTGCTCGACCAACGGTCGACCTCGATGCAACCGATGAACTTCCCGTTTTGGACCCCGCAGCATACGAGGCGGAAGTCCTTGCGCGGGAATCGGCTGCACCGTCCGATGACCGGGCCACCACGGAGTCCGATACCCCTGCAGCGGAATCCCCTACGCCCGACCGTGGCGTGCCGAACACCGCCCCGCAGGCAGGCCACTCGGATGTCATGTCGGCCGTCGAGCACTGGATCGCGGAAAAGACCGAGGAGCTTCGCGCTCATCACGACGCCCTGAGTATCGCACAACGCGAACGCAGCGCTGCCGTGGCGCGCGCTGGTGCGCTGAGTCGCGAACTCGCCGAGACGAGCGCGAATTTCGAGGCGCTGAACGGCCGCGAGCGAGCAGTGGCGGAGGCACTGGCCAGGGAGCAGGAGGCGGCGCAGCATCGCGCCGCCGAGTTGGATGCGGCGCGGCGCGAAGCCGTCGAGCTCGCGCAGCAACTGGCCGACGCGCGTGCCGCTGAAATGCGGCAGAACGCCGCGCTGGCGGCCTCCGGGGCACTTCTCGAACAACGTTCCGGCGAGCTGCAGGCGCTGCAGCGTACGCACGAGACTCTAATCGCCGATCAGCAGCGCATCACGCGCGAGCTTTCCGAGCTCGAGACACGGCTTCGCGACGGCGAAGCTCGCGAGCGCAATGCACAGCGCACCATCGATGCGCAGAATCTCACTCACACCGAACTGACGCAACGCGCGCAACACGAGACCAGCGCCCGCGAGCGGCTTGCTACGGAAGTCAAAGCCCTGCAGGGCCAGCTCGCGAACTGCATCGAGAGCCTGCACACTCGCGAGTCGTACCGCACCATCTACGAGAGCACCCTCCAGCAGTTGGATGCCGAGCTCGCCGCCGCGAAGCTCCAGACAGCCGAGCAGGAGGCGCGAGCCAATCAGCTCCATGCTGAGCTGCAATCACGGGATCGGGGGCTTCAGGATGCGGTCCGGGAGCGTGACGAGGCGCGGCATCTGCATGACACAGCAATCACGCAGCGCGCCACTGAGCAAAGCGAAGGCGAGCGAAGGCTCAGCTCGCTGGAATCACGGCTTGCCGAATTGACCGCCGAGCACGCCGATGCGCGTGCGCAACGCCTGGCGATGGAGGCGTCGCTGGCAGCCGCGCTGCAGCGCGCCGAGGCGGAAGCCGTCGCGAGCGCAGCCGCCGCGGAGCGGCTGCGCGAGCTGGAATCTGCGATTGCCTCGCGCCAGGCAGAGTTGACCCACGCGCGGCTCGAGATCGAGCGCAACCGTGCATTGCTCGCGGACCTGACGGCGGCGCTGCTGAAGAGCCAGACCATGTTCTCCGACCGGGGTCGACTGCTCGAGGACCGAGAGGCCGCGGCCAGCGCCATGGCTGCGAGTCATGCGGAGCAGACCGCGCAAATGACCCTACTGCGCGGACAGGTTGAGGAGCTGACCGCCCGACTGGCGACGCCGGACGCAGAACGCCGCGCTCTCGAGGAGCGGGTTGCCACGCTCACGAAGGAACTGGCGGAGAGCGATTCACGTGGCATCCGTCTCGAGGCGATGATCTCGCAGCTGCGCGCCACGATAGGGCAGCTGGATACGTTGCTGGCCGAGCGCGACGCTGAACTCCAGCGCGCCACACAAGTGGCCTCGATGAACGCCTACGCGCTCGGGCGGGTACAAACGAGCATCGACGAGCTCGGCCGCACCCTGACTGCCTCGGAGGCCGCATCCGCCCAGGCTCAGGTAAGCATCCTGACACGGGTCGACAACGGCCAGAACCACAGCGTGGTGCTGCGCGGGCGGACGACGATCGGTCGCGATCGTGACAACGACCTGGCGCTCGCAATGCGCTCGATCAGCCGTCATCATGCCGTGCTGATCCCCGGCTTCCGAACGGCTTTCATCCAGGATCTGAGCAGCACAAACGGCGTGCTCGTCAATCAGCGCCGCGTGCGCTGCGCGCGGCTCGAGCACGGCGATATGATCAGCTTGGGCGAGGCGCAATTCCGCTACACGGTCACACCGGCGCCCGTCGGCGCGGTGTCTACCGGGTCAACCGGACCAAGCCCGACACGCGCATCCTTGAAGCACGCGCCCTGAGCCTTGGCGTCGTAGTCCTGGTCGACGAGGCGGGAATCCCGATGCAGGTGACGCCATGAGTGAGCCACGCTTCCTGCCGCTATCGACCTATCAGGAGCTACCCCCTGCCGTCATGGAGGAACGGGTAGCGGCATTCGAGGCGAACTTGCAGCGCCGTCGGACCGTCCGCCAGTTTTCCGATCGTCCGGTGCCGCGATCGATCATTGAGAAGTGTCTGCTGAGTGCAGGCACCGCCCCGAGCGGCGCGCACCAGCAGCCTTGGCATTTCGTGGCCATTTCCGATCCGACCGTCAAGGCAAGGATCCGGGTGGCGGCGGAGCGGGAGGAGTACGACTTTTATCACCACCGGGCGCCGCCGGAGTGGCTGGAGGCGTTGCGGCCGCTTGGGACGGACGCGCACAAGCCGTATCTGGAGGTCGCGCCGTGGGTGATTGCCGTATTCCTGAAACGATTCACCCGCCTCCCTGACGGACGCAAGCTGAAGCACTACTACACGGACGAGTCGGTTGGCATCGCCACGGGCCTTCTCATTGCTGCTGTTCACTCCGCAGGGCTCGTCTCGCTGACGCACACCCCGAATCCAATGAAGTTTCTCAATGAGATTCTGGGGCGGCCCGCAGACGTGGAACGGCCTTACATGCTATTGGTGGTAGGATTCCCGGCGCAGGATGCGAAGGTGCCCGACATCGTGCGCAAGCCGCTCGGGGACATTGCGACCTTCCTCTCCGGCTGACTCGGGCGGCTCCTACACAAAAGCGGGGTCCGTGGATATCAATACGACTGGCCTCGCAGCTCGCAACGAACCGCGGAGCGACGCTGCGGCGGCGGTAGCGCAACTGTTCGGCGACTTCCTCGAAGCGCTGTGCCATGCGGACGGCGGGGCGGCGCTGTACCGAATGCACACGACGGACGCGGTGGTGCGTTATGCCGAAGGGTTGGGACCTGCTGCCGGCATCGATCCGGTCGAGTTCGCCCGCGCTCACCGCGACATCAGCGTTCGTGGCGAGGATCGGCTCCCCCACTTCTCGGACCCCGTACTCCTGCAGACGACGGCGAGCACGGACAGTCCTGAATCCGTCAGCTGGTTCGAGGTGCGCGAGACCGGAGAGGCACGCCAGCTCGTGGTCGCCCTGGGTGCGCGCACCACCGAGGGGGTCCCGCGGATCGTGTGGTGCACGCTGGCCGAGCGCGTGGATTCGTGGTCATTCGGGGACGGTTTGTTGCAGGCGCTGGCAGACTACCCCTGGATGGGTAAGGCTGATCCGGCGGTGCCGCGTGCGTTGCTCGATGCCAGCTGCTTCCGCCGCTACTGGCGCCCGCCGCTCCGATTCAATTCGCTGCCAGACGCACGCTTCAGCTGCCAAATGAGCACGGCGTGCTGCAGGCACGACTACGAAATCACTCTGCCGCCGGAAGCGCAGCTGCTGATCGACGCGATTCCGTGGCACAGGCTCAACCCCACACTGACCGGCACACGCTTGCCGCGGCGGCCAGACGGCAAACTGCAGCTCAAGAGGCCCGAGGAGACCTGCCGCTTTCTCGGCCCCCGCAACCTCTGCCTGATCCATCAGGCCCTGGGACAACAACCCTTCGGTGCCTGCTGTGTATTCCCGTTCTCGTTTGCCGGTACCCCCGAGGGAATCGCGGTCGGCCTGAGCCCGATCTGCGCCAGCGTGCGCCTGGGCTTGGGGATCAGTCCGCACGAGCGAGAAGCGGACCTGCGCGAGCGGCTGGTCCATGTCGAGCCAAGATCCACGGACGCCTATCGCCTCGCGCCGGGGATGGAAATCTCCTGGGAGCGCTTCCGCGATATCGAGAAGGCACTGTGCGATTGCCTGGCGGCCGGCGATGTTCCGATGCGACGCCGGCTGTACGTAGGCGCTCGGCTGCTCGGGGCGCTGAAGCAAAACCAGCCGATCGACTTGAGCGCCTGGCTCGCAGACCGCCCCACCGAGATCACGGCGGAGCTGCGCGAGGCAATCCGCGGCATGCTCGCGCGGATCGTCGGATGGGAGCGCGCCGCGCTGCGCCGGCTACCGCGGGAGATCCCGGCCGATCTGTTCAGTCTCGAAGTGCAGGAGGCGGCCGTCTTGTCCCAGATTCTGCGGAACACGCTGTTCTGCAAGGTGTACTCGTACCCTTTCGACCTGACGACGGCGCACAACCATCTGATCGTGCTCTATCTGCTGGCGCTCGTCATGCAGCGGGCCACCACTCCCCTCTCGGACGAGATGTGGCGCGAGCTCGGCTCGATGGGCGTTCATGGGCTTCTCAAGTCCATGCTTCATGATGGCATGCCGGATGGCTTCCGCGCCCTCCTCGGCACCGCGGATTTCGGGGCATGGATGCTGGCCGCCTGAGGATCGAATCGATCCGAAAGCAGCGAGACCCTCGCACCAGAGCTCACGCAGGCGGAGCCGCCGTCATGTCTTCAGGCGTTCGCGGCCGCCTTCATCTCAGTGACTTCGGCGATCACTTCCTCCGCCACGTTCTTCGGCACCGGCTCGTAGTGCGAGAACTCCATGGTGTACGAGGCGCGACCGCTGGTCATCGAGCGTAGCTGGCCGATGTAGCCGAACATTTCCGACAGCGGGACGCTGGCCACGACTGCGATGTTGGCGCCGCGTTCGAGCTGATCCTGAATCGTGCCGCGGCGGCGGTTCAGATCGCCGATGACATCACCCAGGTAGTCGCCCGGCGTCACGGTCTCGACCTTCATCACCGGCTCGAGCAGGATGGGGGCGGCCTTGCGCATGGCTTCGCGGAAGCATGCCTTGGCCGCGATTTCGAACGTCAGCGCGTTCGAGTCGACGTCATGGTAGCTCCCGTCCG
>Ga0335073_10000152_pt1 | contig 81160 bp, 70 predicted proteins | sample Lox_Sample_22_FD_207093 | JGI IMG/M metagenome (GOLD analysis project Ga0335073, IMG submission 207093) | Soil microbial communities from Loxahatchee National Wildlife Refuge, Florida, United States - Lox_Sample_2.2 | ecosystem: Environmental > Terrestrial > Soil > Wetlands | place: USA...
CGTGTTGAAAACAAGCGACATACCAACCCTCACCCACCACTCACCTCCGCATCCCCAACATAGGCTACAATCCCTCCTCCTCCGCCAGTTATCACCTGTACAGTCCGAAGACATCCTTTACAGAACGCTCCTGAGACATACTTTACACCTTTGGGCCGAACCGACTTTTGAGTGGTTCGCACCTGCCTCCGGCGATCGAACACATAGCCAGTAAAATAGGTGTGCCGGGACAATGCCAGTGAAAATCTGGCCAACCAACTCCGCACTGTATGTGACGGTCCAGCCAGCGGCTATTTGGAATTGACGGGATTCGGTTGTGGTGAGTTGCCGTAGGTGATGGCGTTGCGGGTTTTGGCGAGTGGGGCAGAATCGAGGAAACGCACGGAGTCGCCGGTCCGTTCCACGCCCAAATCCTTCCACTTTGCGGGCAAATCCACGTTGTAGGGTTGGTCCTTCATTTTGTCGTACAGCGGCACGAGAACCGTCACGCCCACGGCTTGATCTCCGATGCGCAGCGTGTCGGACAATTGCCAGTCGTGTCGAATATCGCCACCAGCATTGAGGATACCGCGCAGCGCGTCGTCAAAGCCCTTGTGGTTGTTGGTCTGCTTGCGGATCTCCACGTCAGCCAGAAAGCAAAACAATGCGCCGCCCCAATAGGTGCGCGCCCAAGTGTGGGTATTGTCGAGGCCCTGATCGCCGGACTGCGGCAATCCCTGATGCAGGTCGCGCACCAACTCGAACCACATCTCGTGAACATCCATGTGCCCGGCGCGCACACGGGCAATCGGTTCGACATAAGTGGCGATGCCTTCTTCAATCCAGTGGTGGTTACGCGACATCGAAGGAAACCCGAGATGGACCATTTCGTGCGTGAGCATCCAATCGTCGGCGAGATCGGCCATTTTCGAGTCGCTGCCCACGTGGATGCGAATAAAGCCGCCATTGTCTTCCCCGAAGGTGGTGCCACCGCGCACGCCTTCGCCGGAAGAAGGAATGACACGCAAACGCACCTCAGGCACCGGATAGCGGCCATAGTAGGTCTTCACAGAATCCGCGGCCCATTGCACCCACTGCATCAGCTGCTGGTTGGAAAGCTGCATCGGCCCATCATCCACTTGGACGTCAATGCGTGAAGCCCCGACCATGTAGGTGGTAAATGGCATTTCGTCCGCCGAAGAACGGCTGCTGGGCAATAGGGACAGGCCAAGGCAAAGAGTAACAAAGGTGACGCCAAGCCCGGCCACGACGAACCACCCGGGACGCGAAATTGGAAGACAGTGCTCCATCGGTGATGAGATGCTGCCTCCACCTGTTTCGTAAGCCCAACCAATGCTAACCAGCACATTTCAGCCGGTTGAATGAAGCAGTTGGCCGCTGAGCGAAGCAAGGTAGGATTTCTAAGCGGTAATGCTTTGGCCATTGCTTCGCGCCGAAGCCTGCTTGCTGGGCGCACAGGCTAGTTAGAATATGGGGCAGGGGAAGTCGGGATGCCCAAGATCAGTAAAACCACATGGCTGATTGTGGCCTGGATGGTGTTCCTCACCGTGTACGCGGTGGTAGAGCACGTTCTGGGTCCTGGCTCCAGACTGTCGTCATTTGGCGACGTGGTGCAGTGCTTCGTACCGCTGTTGGCCAATGCCGGACTGCTGATCAACGCGGGTACACCACATTGGCGGCGGAATCTTTTCTGGATGCTCTTGGCGCTGAGCTGCACGATGTGGATGGTCGGACAGTTGCAATGGACCTATTACGAAGTTTATCTACATAAAGAAGTGCCGGGATTATTCGTTGGCGACATCATCTTTTATCTGCGTGGCATCCCGCTGATCGCCGCGTTGGCTTTGCGTCCACACCGGAGGCGCGGCGAACTGCATGTGGGGCTGGGCTATCTGGATTTCGGGCTGCTGCTGACTTGGTGGACATTTTTGTATGTGTTCGTGGTCTTGCCGTGGATGTACGCGACGCCGACGTTGGAGATTTACAACACCAACTACAACACGCTGACGTATCTGCAACATTTCCTGATCGCGGCAGGCTTCGGTTTTTGTTGGTGGCGCACGCGAGGAGCGTGGCGCATCGTCTATGCGAACTTGTTTGGCGCGACGGCGCTGTACATGCTGGATTCGCTGGCAACCAACTTGGCGATCGCGCGAAATACCTACTACACCGGAAGCAGCTTGTACGACCTGCCGATGATGACGGCATTCTTCTGGTACGGGATGGCCGGGGCGACCGCGTTTCAGAAGCGGCACGAGCTTGATGGGCCGATGGAAGGCGTCGAAGACAAGAGCGCGGGGGAATATGTTTGGGCCACGCGCTTCGCAATGGCGGCTGTGCTGAGCTTGCCGCTGTTCGCGCTGTACGCCTTACGCATTGAGCACGATACACCGGCGGTCCGAGACTTTCGGCTCACGGTGACGCTGATTGCGTCTGTGCCACTGGCTTTACTGGTGTTTCTGCGGATGCACCTGGCGGATGCGGATCGCGCGCGGTTGCTGGCCAGATCGGAAAATTCCATCGAGAACCTACAGCGGCTGCAAGCACAAATGGTGCAATCGGAAAAGCTGGTTTCGCTAGGCCAGCTGGCTGCGGGCGCGGCCCACGAGATCAACAACCCGCTTACGGCGATTCTGGGCTACTCCGATTTGCTGGCGGACGATCAAACATTGCCGGAGCGAACCCGGGCCACGGCGATAAAAATCCGCGAACAGGCGCGACGCACCAAAAGCTTAGTGCAAAATCTGCTGAGTTTTGCGCGGCAGGTTCCGGCGGAACGCACGTTGCTGGACATCAACACAGTGCTGACTAACGCGGTGCAATTGCGCGCACTGGACCTGCACAGCAGCGGATCGACGATCGAGATGCAACTGGAATCCGTGCTGCCCGGGGTGCGCGGCGACAACAATCAGTTGATGCAGGTGTTCTTCAACGTTATTACCAACGCGCTAGACGCCATGGCAGGATCGGGCGGAGGCAAACTGACGATCCGCACACTGCGTGACCGCGGCAACGTAGTGCTGCTCTTCTCTGACACTGGACCAGGACTGCGGGAGCCGCATCGCGTCTTCGATCCGTTCTACACCACGAAACCCGTAGGCAAAGGAACGGGATTAGGACTGAGCATTTGCTACGGAATTGTGCAGGAGCACGGTGGGAAGATTTTCTGCTACAACAGCCAGGAAGGCGGCGCGGTGTTCCGCGTGGAACTGCCGGCGGTTTTGGCGGTTCTGCCGCAGCGCGGACCAGCGACGAGCAGCAGTGGAACCAATCCGGTATCCTCAACCCCGCAGACCCTTCCCGGCCAGCAAAAAGCTTGATATTCGCGGGCGCAGCTTGCGTAATACGGTGTGACAGCATGGCGCGGGTGTGCGTGAACAGGCGGGTGCGATGACCGAGATTGCGATTGCGACCGACAAATTGACGCGCAAATTCGGGGCTCTGACGGCGGTGGATAATGTCGACCTGCGCGTGCAGGCGGGACAATTCTTTGGTTTTCTGGGACCAAATGGCGCCGGGAAATCGACCACGATCAAAATGCTGACGGGATTGCTGGCGCCGACTTCGGGACGGATGGAGTTGCTGGGATTGGATTTTCAGGCGCATCCCGTGGAAGTGAAGCGGCAGATCGGCGTCGTGCCGGAAGGGATGGGCTTGTTCGAGCGCCTGACGGGAATTGAGTATTTGCGGTTTGTGGGACGCATGTATGGCTTGGATCGCGCAACCACGGAGAAGCGGGCGGAGGAGCTGCTCGATTTTATGCAGTTGGCGGACCGCGAAAAAACGATGATTGCCGATTATTCCCACGGTATGCAGAAGAAGTTGGCGCTGGCGGCTGCGGTGATTCATGGGCCGCGCATTTTATTTCTAGACGAGCCGTTTGAAGGCGTCGATGCCCTGGCGGCAGGCGCGCTAAAAGCGCTGCTGGGGCGGATGACCGATCGTGGCGTGACGATCTTTTTGACTTCGCATGTGCTGGAAATTGTGGAGCGGCTATGCAGTCACGTGGGCATCATTCATCAGGGCCGGTTGGTGGCGCAGGGCTCGCTAGAAGAATTGCGCGCGGGGGTGGCCGGGGAAGCCGGTGAGAAGAAAACGTTGGAGCAGATCTTCCTATCGATTGTGGGGCAGAGCGGCGGAGAACAGGCGCGTCTGGAGGAATTGACGTGGCTGACGTAGGAAAACTGCCCGGCGTGTTCGAGCAGATCCGGCTGGTGGCAGGGGTGCGTTGGCTGATGCTGAAACACAGCCTGCGCCGAAAAAACAATGTTTGGGACCTGATCGGAATGATCTGGGTGGGGTTTTTCACGGCCGCACTGGTGATCGGGCTGGCGTTTGCGTTTTATTTCGGCACTTACCAATTTCTGACCATGCATCGAGCGAGTTGGTTAGCACTGCTGTTTTGGGGAATCTTTCTGTGGTGGCAAGTGTTCCCGGTGTTCGTAGCGGGATTCGGGTCGAATTTTGAATTCGCTTCGCTGCTGCGGTTTCCCTTGAGCCGGCGGGCGTTTTACTTGCTGGGTTTGGGCTACGGCTTGTCGGACTTTGCGGCAATTTCGTCCATTGTTTGGATTCTTTGCATGATTGCGGGCGCGGCCATGGCGCGGCCGGGAGTTTTGCCGGCGATGGTTCTGGTGAGTTTCTTGTTTGTGTTGACGAACGTAACGGTGGAACGGCTGATCGGCTCGTGGATGGAAAAAATTCTGGCGAAACGGAAGTCGCGGGAATTGTTTCTGGCGTTGTTTGTAATGGGCATGGTGTCGATGAATTTTCTGAATCCGGCGATTCAGAAGTACGGACACGGAGCCAGGCCGAGAATTGCCGAGTTGCTGCCCTATTTAAGTTGGATGCCGGGATCGCTGGCGGGCAATGCCGTGGGAGCAGCGGTGAGCGCGAATGTACACGGCTACTGGCTGGGCATGGGCGGCCTGTTCACCTGGGCGCTGTTGAGCAGCGCATTTCTGTGGCAGCGGTTCGCCGCGCAATATAGCGGAGAAATGATCAGCGAAAGTGCGGCCCCGGTCGTATTGAAGAGACGCGCTCGAAAACAAATCGTGGATGTCGAGCGGCCGGGATCGCTTTCGCCGCAAGTGCTGGCGGTGATGGAGAAAGAATTCCGCTACATGATTCGGAATGGGTTTGCGTTTTTGCAATTGCTGTTGCCGCCGATTATGGTGGTGTTCTTTACGTATCAGTTCGGTCCAGGCTCGGTTTTGAAAGAGCACTCGCTGAAACCCGCGGTGTTTTTCCCGGGCGTTTTGGGCTATGTGATCCTGATTCTCCTGTCTCCGGCGTATAACTCGTTCGCGTTCGAGGGCAAAGGCATTCAGACATACTTCATGGCCCCGGTGCGCTTTCAAGATGTTTTGCTCGGGAAGAATTTGTATTTGGCGGCACTGGTGGGATTCGAGTTCACATTGTCTTTGGCATTGTTGATCTGGAGACTGGGTTGGCCGGGCGCACCGATGTTTCTGGCGACAGCGATGGCCGGCGTTTTTGCGGTGGTTGGACAATTAGCAATAGCGAACTGGTCTTCGTTGAGCTTCCCAAAAAAAATGGAGATCGGGAAGATGAAAGGGCAACGAAACTCGGGTGTTTCGGTGTGGACTGCGTTTGGCGTGCAGATCGTGCTGATGAGCGTCTGCGCGGTGATCCTGCTGGCGGGCAAGTGGACCGGGAATGTGTGGTTGCCGTCAGTGGCCTTTGTTGCGCTAACGGTGGCGGCGTTCGCAGGGTATGCGGCGTCTCTGAAGGCGGTGAACGGCCTGGCGGAAGCGAAGAAAGAGGTTTTGATCGAGACGTTAACTCGTTAGATACTCCCGCTCCCCCCCTGAAAAATCAAAAAACGCTGCAAACAAGAGCGTTAGCTCAAGCGGCTGGTATATGGCCGACGAGTCGTTCGGGTTCGTTTTCCATGCTGTGCATTTCGCAGACGATGATGGGGTGCCATTGGCGGAGACTCCCTGGAAGACTTCGCATTCTGCGCCCTGGACATCGCAACGGATGAAATCGGGAGCGGGATGAGTTTCGCAGTAGTCGTCGAGGGAAATGCAGGACACCTGTAAAGTCTTGGGAGGTTCGGGAAGTTCCAAGGAGACGTGGCCGAGGACGCGGTCGGGGGATTCCGAAGTGTCGGCACAGGTGAAGGGCAGAGTGGCGGATTTGTTCCACACCGCGCGCTCTTCGGCGACCGCCTGGCGGAAACTGTTGTGCTCGAGATTCTGGCGCAAGCGAAGGAACCGGATGGGATCCGGCTCGAAAGAGAATACGTGCCCCTCAGGGCCAACGAGACGGGATGCCAGCAAAGAGAAGAAGCCAACATTTGCGCCCAAATCGTAATAGATCATACCGGGCCGGAGATACTCGGCGAGTGCTTGTTGTACCCGCGGTTCACGTTCCCCAAGGAGAACGCTTTTGCCGGTACGAGGATTCAGGGAGATCCAGAGGCCGGCGGGGCCGTGTTCGATCTGCAGCCAGAGGAGGGAGTCATTGCCGCCGACGGCGCTGCTGGTGAGTTGGAGGAGAGAGCCGGAGCCCGGGAATATTGCGGAATCGGCTAAAGGGCGTGGAATAGCGCAGAAAGGCGTTGGCAAGACGAGGGCCAGAACCGGACTATAAGGAACTCCGTTCAGGGTAAGACCGACGCGACCGGGCTTGAGGAAGGGGAATTGGCCTGGAGCAAAAAGTGTCTATGTATAGTCGGTCATCTTTATTTGTAAGGATACATCAGATTGTGTTTAGGGAATAGGGCAAAAGTACTTGGGTTAGTGACGAAAAGTACCAGGGGAGTTGGCGGGGCCGAACCGCAAAGGCACGGGTCTAAGGATCCGCCGGTACATAGGGCGCCGTGCTCAATGGCGTAATAGCAGGCGCGAAGACGGCAGTGGCGAGCCTTTCGACCCGCCGGTGGTTGCATTTAGAATTTTGGGTAGAGAGGAAACGTGAACGAAACCATGGTCTTGCCGGCGGCAGGCGACGAAAAAGCCCCGAAATGGGGCAGGACGCGGTATGGCCAATTGCTGTCGGCGCTGGCGTTCGTGGGGCTGGTGAGTTACTGCGTAATAGGAGCGCTGAAAGTCAATTATGAGTCGGTCAAAATGATCGGTAGTCCGATCGACACGTCGATGCCCGAGGGAGCAAACGTGTATACGGCGCTACGGGCGGGGGCGACAGGCCAATTGTACATTTCATACAGCCAACGGCCCTACGTGGAACAGGCATTCGGACCATTGTTTTACGCGACGACGGCGGGCATTGCGCGAGTGTCGCACTTGGATGTGGACCTGACGGCACAACGGATAAGAATGCTGATGTACGGATGCTATCTGGGGAGTGCGCTGCTGGTGTTCTTGATTTGCTGGAAGCTGGGTTCACCCGCGAACCTGGCAATGATCGCGAGCGTGATGATGCTGGCGCAGCCGAACTTTCTTGGATGGAATATCACTGTGCGTCCGGACCTTCTGGCCTTGTTCCTGATGCTAGGCAGTCTGTTTTTCGCACTGAAGATGGACGAGCACCGGTGGTTGTATGTGGTGCTGGCAGGACTGCTGGCGGCGCTGGCGTTCCTGATGAAGCAACCGGGCGCGGCGGTGGGCGTTGCGATTGGATTGGTGTTGCTGAGGAGGAGAGAGTTCCGAAGACTGGCGCAGTTCTCGGTGGCAGTCGTGGTGCCGATTGTGATGATGTTCTCGATATTAGTCGTGAGGAGAGAGCCATTTTGGGAACAATTCACGTCGATCGGGAATGCGTACTGGTCGTTGAAGGAGGGTCTGCATTTTTTGGGGCTGTTGATGACTGATCCTGTTTATCTGGTGCCTGCATGCATAGGCGTAGTGGGACTGCTGGGTTGTTGGAAGATGAGAGAATCGTGGCAGTTCGCTGCAGCCTTTCTGGTGGTTACGGGTTTGACGGGGCTAGCGGGGTTGCCGCAAATCGGAGGGAATAGCAATTATTTGCTGCCCACATTGACGGGATGCTGCCTTGTCGTGCCCGCCGCAGTACGATTCTTTCAGAACGCATCAAAATTCCAGGTTGCGGCAATTGTGCTGGCTCCGGCAATGGTCTATGCAGCATGGAGCGGAGTGCAGTTGCAGGACGCATATGTGCAAGCCACGGGCGGGGTGGGCCAAGACGTATCGTTTGTGCCCTTGCGCTCGGTAAAAATGTTGACGGATGTTCCGATGCTGAGCCTGAGAGGCCGGGATCCCGAGTTTCTGGATGGGTTTTCGACGCATTCGCTTGAACTGAAGGGCCATTGGACTTCGGCACCGGTTGTGGAGGAAATCCGGCAAAAGCAATTTGATGTGGTGATCCTGCGAAGCATTATTCCCAAGGTGGTTTTCCGCCCGAAGCCCGCAGGTTACCGGCAGGTAGCGAGTTGGCGGGGGATATCGGAATTCAGTCCCGAGGTGATCGCGGCGCTGAATGAAAATTACAATGTGTTCTGTTCGACGACGACCGCAGTGGTATTGAAGCCGGTGGATCGGATGCCGAATATACCGCCAGATGATTTCACGCCGTTCCTTGGAGTTCCGTGTAAGACGGGAGCGGAAAATTATCCAGCGCGGTTGGTGGTGGCAGAAAACAGCCGATAGCGACGGTGAAGCGGATCAATTGAAGAGAGATTCCTCATTTCGTTCAGAATGACGTATTTTTATATGTTTGAGAGGCAAGACGCAGAGAGCGACACAGGCTGAAGCCTGTGCTACTGGCGGCGGTCAGGGTTTACACAGCTCCTGCAGGAACGACGAGCTCGACTGTGACGATCACGGCGACAAGCGCGACCAATCACAGCTGCGCCGGCGGCGGCCGGCAATCTGTCGGTACAATTCGGAACCAACACGAATTATGGGCTGACCACATGGACGCAGCCGGTGCCGAGCGGAGGCGGGCCCGTGAGTCTGTTCGTGGCGGAAATGAGAGGGAACACGCTGTATCACATGCGGGGAGTGGTGCAATTTGCGGATGGGTCGACTTTTTACGATGGGGATCAGACGTTCACGACGCAGGCAGTGCCGGCGGCAAATTTGCCTGTAATCACGGTTACGACGACACCGGGGACTACGCCGCAGAGCCGGGTGGAGGTACTGCAGCTGGTCAACACACCGGCGTCAATGGCACCGCTAGCGGTCACGGACATGAATGGAAATGTCTTGTGGTCTTACAACCCGAAGATGCCGAATTACGATCCAGAGCCAGCCAAACTGCTGCCCAATGGGCATTTCCTGGTCAATTTTGCGACCACGACCAACGCCGGGGTGATTGTTAATTCGGTGCTGCAGGAAGTGGACTTGACGGGCAAAGTGATTTGGCAAATGACAGCTGCTGACCTAAACAAAGCGTTGGCGGCAGCGAGTTGCGCGGGCTGTAACATCACGATAATCGGGACGCATCATGATTTTGTGATGCTGCCAAACGGACAGCTGCTGGTGTTGGCCGGTACAACGCAGGACATATCGGGAACAACGGTAATCGGCGACGTAATCATCGAGCTGGACCAAAATCACAATCCTGTCTGGCTCTGGAACGAATTCGACCATCTGGACACGGACCGTCGACCGTACCTATTTCCGGATTGGACGCACACGAACGCGATTCTATATTCGAAAGATAATGGAGACATAATCATCTCGATTCGACACCAAAACTGGCTCGTAAAGATTGATTACGCGAACGGAAGTGGAACAGAAAAGATCCTGTGGCACTTAGGGTATCAAGGCGATTTTACGTTGGTGGGAGGAACGGACCCGACCGACTGGTTCTACGCGCAGCATGGACCGTCGTTTACCACCAGCAACACATCAGGACAATTCGGACTGGCGGTGTTTGATAACGGGGATGATCGGTTTTTCCCGTCCGGTCAGGTGCTATGCGCAGGCGGAAGCGCCGGTTGTTACAGCACCGTGCCGCTGTTGAACATCGACGAGACCAACATGACCGCAACGCTTACGTTTCATATGACTGCGCCGTATTACAACTTTTTTGGCGGCAATAACGCGGTACTGCCAAATGGCGACATTGAGTTTTGCGAATCTGCCGAGTCTCTCTAGTATTGCCGGAGACATATACGAGGTGAATCCGAGTGCCAATTCGTCTGTCTGCAGCATCCTGCAAGGAGTCGGTTTGAGGCACGCGTGAAGCAGTGCAGAGACTGAAAGGCCTGGGCTATTTTGGGAGCGTGGAAGGTGAACGTGTCGGAGGTTTCGGCTCGTACTACACAAATTGGCGGCTATGATCCGAGCTTTTTTGACCAACTCGCTACGATTGAGGATCGTCACTTCTGGTTTCGAGCGCGCAATCGTCTAATTTTCGAGTTGGCTAAGAAGATTTCGTCCGGTCTGAAACCTGGATACCTTGTCCTCGAACTCGGCTGTGGCACCGGAAATGTGCTGAGAGTGCTGCAGAGGGCGTGTTCCGAAGGAACGATCGTAACTGCCCCTTCGGTAAACAGTTTGAACTGATCGGGATGTTTGATGTTCTCGAGCACGTACAAGAAGAGCGCGAAACACTTGATTCGCTCTTGCGCCTGCTAACGCCAGGCGGCAGGCTTCTGCTGACGGTTCCCGCACACAAATTCCTTTGGAGCTACTTTGACGAGGCGGCGCACATTGTCGCCGTTATTCCCCGAAAGAGCTTCACAACAAATTGAAGGCGGCGGGATTCGAGGTTGAGTATCAAAGCCAGTTCATGACTTGTATTCTCCCTCTGGTCTGGATGTTCCGAAAAATCGGTGGGCGGCAACAGGTGGCACAGTCTCGCGATGCAAAGGCGCTAGCCAGCAAAGAATTCCGTTTGGTGCCCATAATCAACGGGATTCTGATGGCGTTGTTGAGCCCAGAAGCGCGCTGGCTGGCCCGTGGCCACTCGTTACCGATAGGAACTTCCTTGGTAGTGATAGCGCGGAAACCTAAATAATAGACAAAGAGCAGTTTCACTCGACGGGAACACGAATCTGACGGTGTTACATCGTTCAAAAAAACGTCGAAAGTAAAAGGAATTATTAACTTGCGGGACACCCCGAATATGCACGGCAATTCCAATGTCTCTCAGGCGCAAGGACTTTCGGTGGTAATTCCTGTCTATAGAAGCGCGCCGATCCTACCCGAGTTGACCAGACGCCTGCAGGCGGTTTTGAAAGAAATCACCAACGACTACGAAGTGTTGTTCGTCGATGACAGCAGTCCGGATGACAGCTGGGAGGTAATTTGCCAATTAGCTCCGCAATATTCTTGGATCCGTGCAATCCGACTGATGCGAAATTATGGACAGCACAATGCCTTGTTGTGCGGTATCCGCGCCGCTCAATACGGAATCATCGTGACCATGGATGACGATTTGCAGCATCCTCCCGAGGAGATTCCGAAATTGCTGGCGGCCCTGGAAGAGGGATACGACGTAATTTATGGTTCGCCGAAGCAGGAGCGCCATGGCCTCGGGCGTGACCTAGCCTCGGTGATAACGAAATTGACGCTGCAAAATGTGATGGGTGGGGAGATTGCACGCCAAGTCAGCGCCTTTCGAGCCTTTCGGTCCGAGGTGACTAGAGCCTTTAAACATTATGAGGGAGCGTTTGTATCCATAGATGTTTTATTGACTTGGGGAACAAACCGTTTTCACGTCATCCCGATAGAGCACGAACCTAGGAAACAAGGAATATCGGGGTACAACGTTCAAAAATTAATCACGCACGCGGTAAATATGATGACGGGCTTCAGTACTCTGCCGTTGCAGCTGGCGAGTCTGGTTGGTTTCGTGTTCACAATTTTCGGTTTCTTTGTGTTGGTATATGTTTTAAGCCGCTATCTCGCGCACGGCGATCCGGTGCCGGGCTTTCCGTTCCTGGCATCCGTGATCGCGTTATTTTCAGGGGCGCAGCTCTTTGCATTGGGGATTATCGGGGAGTACCTGGCCCGCATTCACTTCCGTAGCATGGAAAAACCGGCTTACGTGGTCCGCACGGATTCGGGTGAACAAAGGGGCTACGTATGAGTCAGAAAATCCCGTTTAATCGCCCCTGCCTAACCGGAAATGAATACGAATACATTGCCGAAGCAATAGCGAACGGTCACGCGTCTGGGGATGGACCATTTACACGCAGGTGTCACGAATTACTGGAAGCTGAGTTGCGCGTTGCTAAAGCGCTGCTGACTACCTCCTGCACGCATGCACTGGAAATGGCCGCGCTATTGCTGAACATCGCGCCAGGTGACGAGGTCATTGTGCCGTCGTTTACGTTTGTGTCAACTGCGAACGCATTTGTCTTGCGCGGAGCGAAAATCGTTTTTTCCGACATCCGCGCGGATACTATGAACATGGACGAGTCGCGGCTCGAATCCTTAATAACCCAGCGGACAAAGGCGATCGTTCCGGTCCACTATGCGGGCGTTGCTTGCGATATGGATACGATCTGCGGCATCGCGGCGCGGCACGGCTTGCGAATTGTGGAAGACAATGCACACGGACTTTTCGCACGCTACAAGGGACGGTACACGGGCACCTTCGGTTGCCTGGCCACACAAAGTTTTCACGAAACCAAGAACATTACCTGCGGGGAAGGCGGAGCTCTGCTGGTGAATGATCCGGCACTCATTGAGCGCGCGCTAATCATCCGGGAGAAAGGGACGAATCGAAATCAGTTCTACCGCGGGCAGGTAGACAAATACACATGGGTGGACTTGGGATCGAGCTATCTGCCTTCTGACCTTTTAGCGGCGTTCCTGTTCGCACAGCTTGAAGGACGTCAAAGCATTCTGAAAAAGCGTCAGCGGATTTGGGAGTATTACCGGACGCATCTGGAATCGTGGTCAAAACAAACTCGAGCACGAATGCCAGAGATCCCGGCAGAATGCGAACAGGCATATCACATGTTCTACCTGATTCTGCCGTCGCCAGAGTGCCGGGAAGCGCTGATCATGCACTTGAAGGCGCTCGGTATACTAAGCGTTTTTCATTATGTGCCACTGCATTTGTCGGAGATGGGGCGACGGTTCGCAGCGAGGGAAACTAAGTGTTTCGTGACCGAGGATGTCAGCGCTCGATTGCTGCGTCTACCGTTTTACAACGACTTAACTGAGTCCGAGCAATCACGGATCGTCAGGGCTATTTCTTCGTTTGCATGGCAGGTCGGGAAAGGAGCCGCGTGAAAGCGGCCGAGGAACCGCAGTCGATCTGCATATACCTTGACTGGGATTCTGAATTTTTTGGTCACCGAATCGCTCGCGCCAATCCAAGACGTTTGGACGATCGCTCGATGAAAGAGTTGCTGCGTTGGTGCTCGGAAAACCGCGTCGAGTGTGTTTACTTACTTGGGGATTCGGACGATCCGCAAACTTCGCGGCTCGCGGAGGCGAGCGGATTTTTGCTCGCGGACGTTCGCATCACTTTGGAGCGGGCGGTTGACCAGCCCGGGGCGGCGTTGACGAGTGTGATGATGCGATTTGCGTGTGAAGAGGACCTCGAGGCCTTGCGTGCGATCGCTCGGACAGTGCATCACGATACCCGGTTCTATTTTGATGGTCACTTCGACAGAGCTAAATGTGATCAATTCTACGAAACGTGGATTGCGCAGAGTGTCGGAGGATATGCCCAAGTGGTGTTTGTCGCGGAGGTAGAAAGAAAGCCGGTTGGCTACATCACAGGCGACCTTCGTGGTGAGGAAGCGCAGATAGGACTTTTGGGTGTCGCCAACGGTTACCGAGGTGCTTCGGTTGGATCGACATTAGTGCGACATTTCCTTGGCTGGGCGGCGAAAGAAGGTGCAAAACACGCCGTGGTCGTAACGCAAGGACGAAACCTTCGAGCACAACGGTTGTATCAGCGCTGCGGTTTTGTGACGGCATCGTGTCAGCTTTGGTACCACCGTTGGTTTTTGATTGAGAAGCGATGACCTTGGCCTACAGCGTTGAATATTTTGAATCGAAAAAGAAATATTTCTTTTGGGCGTGGCTGTTCTTTCTGACCGCAATTGCGAGCGTGCCGGCGTACTACCGGATGTTCACCGAGTTCAGCCCTTGGGACGACGAGGGCGCGCTCATAGTCACCGTCAAACAATTTCTGGGCGGAACGAAACTGTATAACCAGATCTCCGTACCTTACGGGCCCATATACTATTTTTATAACTGGGCACTGCGAACGCTTACCACGACGCCCGTAACTCACGATGCGGTGCGAATGAGTTCGCTGATTCCGTGGTTACTGACGGCGTTGGTCTCGGCTTGGATTATTTTCCGGTTCACGAATTCGATCGCGCTGGCCACCGCTGGACATTTGCTGGTATTTCGGAATTTACATGGATATTTCCATAAGGAACCCGGCCACCCTCAGGAATTGTGTATTTTCGTGCTGGTGTGCATAGTGGCGTCAGGAATTGTGGCCTCGATCCCGAAGACCCGCTTGTTGGGGATGATTCTGCTGGGCGCGCTTCCCGCCGCACTTTTATTGATCAAAGTCAATATTGGAACTTTTGCCTTCCTGGCAATATCCCTGGCCGTTTTGGCCCATGCACCGAAAACGTGGCTTTCTCGGGTTGGCTTTTATTCAGTCGGAATCGCATGCGTCTTGTTGCCCGTGATTCTGATGAAAGCGCAACTCCGTGACCCACCAACGCAGCAATATGCCGTTCTCGTAACCCTATCGATGCTTGCTGTGCTACTACTCCTTTTTAGGGTTCCAAGGACGAGTTCGTATTCGTGGCGCGACTGTATCGTCGCAGGAGCGGCTTACCTATGCTCATTTGTTGCAGCGATCTCGGTCTTGAAAATGCTAGGTATTTCACTAGTCCGCACGGTGCATGCGCTATTGCTTGATAGCATTGGTTCCTATGTCGTGCGCGGTTCTTTTTATATTCCGCTGCCGCTGGGCCGAAGATGGTCATGGGTGTTGATTGGACCGCTATTGTGTGTGTTTTTCGCGAGGGGTAGCGCCAAAAACGATCGGACCAAACAAGGAATTGCATACCTAAAGCTGGCGCTGTTTATCCTCACCCTAATTGCTAGTGGGCCTTTGCGGCCTAATATCCTTCCGCCATTATTTGAACTGGTCATTCCGTTTTCTTGGTTGATCCTCTATCCAATTCCCGATAGCCATGCGGACCTGACTGATTTCGCACGAACCTTATTATGCGTGTTATCCGTCCTGCAAACGCTTTACGTATACCCTGTTGCCGGGGACCAAGTTGAGTTCGTGGAGGTGCTGCCCTACCTCGTGGTTTTGCTTTGTCTATATGACTTTGCGATATGGCTACGGAGGAGTGCGCAAAGCATGCCCAGGCGGTTCGTGCAGGTCGGCGCCTTGACTGTCTTATTTTTTGGGTTGGGATGTTACGTGGTTATGGGTGTACAGGAGCGTCACCGCTACTACTCCATGCCTTCGTTACGGCTACCTGGTTCCACGAGGATCCATCTCCCGGAGGCGCAGGCACGGGATTACAGGTGGCTGGTGCAACAACTCAAAGCGCACTGTGACGTGTTCATAGGTCTTCCCGAGCTCCCGAGCTTGCACGTTTGGACTACGAGCGAGCCATTAGATGGTATGGACATGGACGACTGGATGCTGGTTACATCAAATGAGCAACAAACTGCTGCGGCCGCGGCTCTTTCGAAACACCCTGACGCATGCATGGTTTATAATGGTGATCTTGTGGCTTTTTGGAACCGTCCTCCGAGTAACAACCTGTTTTCGCTTCCTTTAGTGCATTATCTCCATCAGAATTTTAAGGTCGTCGGTGCGACAGGCGCGTTCTCTTTTCTGGTCCGGAATCAGCGCAATGTAGAACTTACGGCTAGTCATTCGTTGCCACCTTTTTGAGGCTGCCCGATCCCGCGCGAGGAAACGCTGTGGTCATTTCAGGCGCCTCGAAACGAGCAGTCCTTTTAGCGCATGGTTGAACTTACATTCCAAGCCTTGATGGGTTTGCTGGTCGTGGGCGTTGCAGCGGTTGGGGCGGGCGGGTGGATCGGGCGAATTTTGCCCGGGGGCTTGCGGCGATTTGAGCGGGGCGCGTTCGTTGTGCTGGGCGGCTTTGGAGCGTTGTCGACGGTATTGTTTTTGTTGGGGCAAGTCTCGTTTACACCCGCGATCATCTGGTTCGTACTTGGCGTAAGTGGCGCAATCGGTGTGGTGTACCTCTTCCGAATCGGAAATGGATCTTCGTTTCGCTTGCCGCTGATGTTCGCTGGGACGCGCCGCGCCGCAGTTCCGGCGGCGCTCTGCATATTGGTGCTGGGATTTACGGCGGTATGCGGGCTGGCAGAGATCACCGGAGACTGGAGAAATGACGCGGTCGCATACCACTTGCTGGGACCAAAGGTGTGGTTGCGAGATGGAGTGATTCGGCCGGTACTGGATGACTACCATACCGCATTTCCACACATTGCGGAGACGATGTTTGCGGCGCTTTGGAATGTGGGCGGCAGCCGGGCGTCAAATTTTTCGGGATTCGTGATGTTGGGTTTGTTGCTGGCAGTGGCGGCGTCGATTGGAATACGACTGGGGCTGAAGGATGTGGGGGCGTGGTGGGTGGCGGCGCTGGTTGCGACCATGCCCGCCGTCTACGAAGGGGTCGCTACGTGCTTTATTGATGTGACGTATGCGGCGTTTGTGCTGGCGGCGGTGAGACTTGGGATGGAAGCGCAGAGGCTGCGGGAATGGGCGGCGGTCGGGTTGTTTTGCGGATTCGCGGTGGGGACGAAGTACACGGGGTTGCTGGCTGTTCCGGTGGTGATGATTTGCCTGGGTTTGCTGCATTGGAACAAGAATAGGTCTGGGCAAGTCGCGGGCGGAATCGGGCTGGCTATAGCCACCGCAAGCGTGATCGGTGCGCCATACTTTATTCGAAATTGGATTTTGTTGGGGTGCCCGATTTATCCGCCGCCGCCGAGCTATGGGCATTTTTGTCAGCCCAAGTACATGTCCGCGGAGGCCATCGCAGCGTTTCATGCCTACATCCGGCATCGAGGAGAAGGATGGGGTCGAGGACTGGCCGCGTTGCTGCTTTTGCCTTTTCGTCTGACGTACCACACCGCGAATTTTCATGGCGCGGGTGGAATTGGATTGTGGCCTCTGGCGCTGGGCCCTATCGGAGTGGTAGCGGCGCGCAAGAAGGCGTGCGCGAAAGTACTGGCGTTGCTGGCGTTGTGTTTTGTGTTGGTTTGGTTTGTGACTCAGCAAGAATCGCGCTTCCTGATCCACGCGTACGTGATTGGCGCCGTATTCTCGGTGCTGGGATGGCGCGCGGTCGCCGAGAGTGGGCGAGGCTGGGCGAGGTATCTTGCAGTGGCAGTGGTTCTGCTTTCGTGCTGCTACGGGCTGTTTATGATTGAGCGTGGCGGTGCGGGAGAGGTCAGGGCGGTGTTCTCCCAGCAATACGCCATGGTGAGACGGCAGGGTGCTGTTCCGTATCTGGCGAGTTTTGACTATTTGAATGGCGAAAATTCCGTGCGCCGGGTGCTGATTCTGGACCGAAGTGCTCCGCCGTTTTACTCGAACAAGGATTATGTGAAGCCGATTGGGCAATGGGGAGAGCGCACACTGCCGGGAGCACCTGATAGCCGCGAGGCACTGCAAAGGGCGCTAGGACACTAGCTGGATGTGTCTCATGTGCTGGACGTAAATTCGGAAATGTCGAGTTATCAAATCACGCCAGGCACTGACGCTGATTTTCGAAGGAGAAAATCAGCGGGTGTACCGGGTGGAGTAAGTGATTCGGTGATTCAGTGAGGCAAGGAGGCTGGCTTGTCGGTTTCGGGGGGCTTTCTGGTGAATCGCCCAGGTGGCTTCGGTGGGGGTCGCAGATAAACTGCCGGCGATGTGCGTCAGGGATACGTTGACAACGGTGGTGTCGAGCACCTCCATGAAGGTAGCGAGCATGACGGCCATAGTGAGGAGCCAGGGGCCCGCCGGAAGGCGCTCGGTGAGTGTGGGAGTTGCTAACTGCTTGGGTATAGCCGCCAGTGTGCTCACGGCCGGCCTGCCCGAAATCGTAACGATCGCGTGAGAAATGGCGACCGCAACTGAGCGGAGACACTTCGAAGCTGGCTGCCGAGGGGAGCGGTTCGGGCGGCACGGAGAGGCTGACCGACGAGTTGACCTAGTGGCGCGAGGGCCACGGGGAAGAACCCTTTCCTCCTTCCCTTGTGAAAGGATGCTAGGTTGGCGTGCGGACGGAAGTCAAGGACCGCGCCCGGATGGGCGTACTTGCAGGCAAGTGGTTGTGGGATTTGGAACGTGTTTCACGGGGGACGTTGACCCGGGTACGGAAAGCTACATACCATGGAGTGATGCGCCTCAGGGGAAAGCGCAAAGCCATAACGGGTGCGGGCTGCGGCATCCTGGCGCTCGTGTGCCTTTGCGGGTGCGAGGACGCCACGAAAAAGCCGGTCCAGGCCAAAGTGCCAGCGCTGGCCCCGGTGCAGCAGGTGCAGAAGCCGCAGGCGCCGGAACTTCTGGAGTTGCCGCAGGAGCGTTGGAACGCCGATGAATTCGTTTCGCTGATGCCGCCGACTCCGGGCGGCATTCCTTATTTAATCGAACAGGTAAAGGCGAAATTCGCGTCGGGCGAAGCGAATTACCGTGCCGGGCATTTGGCGGCGGCGCGGCGAGACTTTGACGATTCGGTCGACTGGATCCTGGAAAGCGGCTACGACCCGAACAGCGACCCGCAATTGCGAGACGTTTTCCACGAAGTCACCGACAAGGTGTATACGTACGAACTGCAGGCGTACCGCGCCGGGGACGGGTTCACGGAGGCGCCGGCGGTGCCCGCGCCGATCGACGAAGTGGCGGAGATGACCTTTCCGGTGGACCCGAAGCTGAAGGAACGCGCAGAGGACGTGGCGAAGAATGTGTCGCACGACCTGCCGCTGACGGTAAACGATGTGGTGGTGTCGTATCTGAACTTTTTCCAGACGCCGCGGGGCCGGGCCATTGTGGAGAACGGGCTGCGGCGTAAGGGCAAGTACCAAGAGATGATCGCGCGGGTGCTGCGCGAGGAGGGCGTGCCGCAGGACCTGATTTATCTGGCGCAGGCGGAAAGCGCGTTTCAGCCGCTGGCACTGTCGCGAGCGGGCGCGCGGGGCATCTGGCAGTTTGTGCAGTGGCGCGGGAACGAGTATGGGCTGAAGCGCAGTTGGTGGGTGGACGAGCGGCTGGACCCGGAGAAGGCTACGCGGGCTGCAGCGCAGCACCTGCGGGATCTGTATGGGTTGTATGGCGACTGGTACCTGGCCATGGCCGCGTATAACTGCGGACCGGGAAATGTGCAGAAGGGCATCGAGCGCACGGGTTATGCGGATTTCTGGGAGCTGTACCGGCGCAATGTGCTGCCGACGGAAACCAAGAACTATGTGCCGATCATTCTGGCGCTGACGATCATCGCCAAGGGTGCGCAGCAGTATGGGATTTCGGTTGACCCGGACCAGCCGGTGCCGACCGACATGGTAAAGCCGGGGCGGCCGATCGACCTGCGGCTGGTGGCGGAGACGATTGACGTGGACGTTGCCACGCTGAGAACCTTGAACCCGTCGCTGCTGCGCATGGTGACCCCGGACGATCCATCGTTCGAGTTACACTTGCCAGTGGGAACCTCGGAGAAGTTCTCCGCGGAGATTGCGGACATCCCCCCGGACAAGTGGGTAAGCTGGAGACGGCACCGGGTGGAACCGGGGGAAACGCTGACGTCAATCGCCAAGACCTACCGGGTGACCGCGGCGGCCATTGCCGACGCCAACGACCTGGAGCACGGCGCGCAACTGGAGCCCGGGGAGAAGCTGATTATTCCAGCGGCCCGGCCGCTGGAGGAGAGCAAGCCGCGGCTGGTGCGCTATCGAGTCCGCAAGGGAGACACTCTGGGCGGGATTGCCGACCAGTTCAGCGTGACCAGCGAGCAGGTGGAGAAGTGGAACGGGCTGAAAACCGGTAAGGTGAGCCGCGGGATGGTCCTGCGGATCTACACCGTAGGGGGAGGGCCGGAGACCCATCCGGCGGCGCACCATACGGTAAAGCACAAAAAGACCACCACGGCCAGCGCGGCAGCAACGAAAAATTAAGACTTTGCATAACGTGAGAAGCTGTGAGAAGTTTGTTGGCCTGCGAACAGCGGTAGCGTGCGCAGAAGGCTTGACAAGCACGTTGGACTGGGATAACAAAGCGCAAGGACGGAGCGCAGTCATCTCCGGTTGTAGCAGCCTGCTGTGAACTAAACGGAAATACGGTTTCGTAAGCCCGCTGGGAGGGACGTATGGATTTTGAGAAGGATCAGTTCGAAGAAGATGATGAGCTGTCGCGGCTGGAAGAAGATGACGAGCTGGGCGGCGAAGGCATAGTGGAAGAGGAAGAAGTGCTGGCCGTGGAAGAAGAGCCCGCGGAAGGAGAAGCGGAGGGCGAAGAGGCACCGGCGCCGAAGCCCGCCCCGAAGAAAGCCGCGAAAGTTGCGGCAAAACCAGCGGCCAAGAAAGCCGCGAAGAAGCCGGCGAAAAAAGCGAAGGCCAAGCCCAAAGCGAAGGCCAAAGCCAAGGCCAAGCCGAAGAAGGCGGCGAAGAAAGCAGCCAAGAAGCGCCGCCGATAGTTTTTTCACATCCGCAAGAGCGAGCAGGCTCCCCGAAGATTTCGGGGAGTCTTTTTTTGTGCCGGATTTTCTGCGAATGTGCCGTTGCGGCGAGGGGGCAGAAGGAGCGCGGTGTCGAAACGGAAGAAAGGAAGTGTCGAAAAGGAAGGGCGGTCGCGGAATACTTGCCGGGCGGGACAAGTGCCGATACGATAATCCAGTATGTTGCGTGCGATCGGGCAGATACGGCGGATGCGGGGCGGGGCCCAGTCGCACCTGATGCGCTCTTCGGACGAAAACTATTATGTGGTGAAGTTTCAGAATAACCCGCAACACCGGCGCGTGCTGGTGAAAGAAATGCGTGGTGGAAGTGCCGGAGGAACTGATCCGGCTGACCGCGGAGTTGTGCATAGAGGCGCCACGGACGCGCATTCCGTGCACCGCGGGATTGCAGTTCGCATCGCGCTACGACCGCCGGCACCGCTTTGTGCAGGACACGCTGCGGGACGCGGGCGTGGAGGCCGTGCCCATGAAAGGCTTCGCAGTGTGGGCAGCAAAGATGCGGCCCCTGATTCAGTGAGCCGTGATTCGTGCCTGTGCAACCGTAACGGAAAAAGAAGTTTAGACAGCGCGACCTGGGCGGTGGATCTGAGCTCTGCATACGTCACGGTTTCCAGGGCGCACGCGCTTGTGGCTTGGGGATAGTCCAGGCAAACGCTATCATGGAGCGAACGACTGAGCGGCTATTTTGCGCAAGGGATACTGACGATGTCTTTGGAAGTTACACAGCGGGAAATGAACGGGATTCAGCTTTTGGCTTTGAAGGGGCGGCTGGCGCTGGGGCAGGAAAGCAGCGGGCTGCGCAGCCTGGTGGAGAAACTGCTCGCGTCCGGCTCTACGCGGATCATTCTTAACCTTGAGCATGTGAGTTACGTAGATAGCGCCGGACTCGGGGCGCTGATCGAAATGCATCGCAAGGCAAAAACCGCGGGCGGACGGCTGTTGCTTTGTCATCTCGGCCCGAAGCTGCAGCAGGCGTTAGAACTGGCGCGGCTGCTGCCCCTGTTCGAGACGTCGGCGACGGAAGAGGCGGCGATCGCGAGTTTTTAAGACAGTAAGTCGACACTCCCTCTGATCTCCAAGCAGGTAAAAAACCGACAATCGAAAGCTTGTTGGCTCCGAGGCGATCCACTTCGTTGTGGGCCGCCGGTTGCAATGATTTGTGCGTGATTTTTGCGCTATCTCTTGCCGAAGCATACCGACGAAGCAGAAACCGCGAGGCTTAAGGAAGAGTGGGGAGATTTCGGGACGTGCGGAATTCCCGTTTTGGGTGACCGATTTGGGATGGAGTTTCAATTGGTCTTGCAGTTCGTGAAGCGTGCCACGCGAGGAGGAAAAGATGGGCATCAAGGATTGTGTAGTGACCCCAATCGCAGTCGATGCATCAAGGGGCCAGAAAGCGCCATCACGGCAGAACAGATTTAGTCTATCGAGACAATTGTTCTTTGCTGTTGTGCTGCTGTTCGGGTTTGCTGTGCCAAGGCGTGCTGCGCTTGGCCAGGAGAAACCTGGAGATGCTGCAGAGGAAACGACCATCGTGAAACAGCGAGCGTGGCTGGAGGGAAACTTTGTGCGTCTGCGCTTGCTGGAAGATGTTTCTTCCGCGAGCGCGCGGGTAGGAGACCCGGTACGGTTCGAACTTGTCGATGGTGTAAACCTTTGCGGGAAACCAATTATCGCCGGGGGACATGTGACGGAGGTACAGCCGAAAAGGCGGTTGGGCCGGGCCGGAAGTTTGCAGATCACATTGGATTATCTCGAAGTGTCCGGCAGAGATAAGATACCACTCCGGGGAAATACGGACGTCAAAGGGAAGAATCAAAAGAAAGGAATGATGGTTGCAATCATTCTTGCTCCTGTTCCTCTCGTATTCCCGTTTCCGGCTCCGGCCACGGTGTTCGCGCGTGGCGAAGATGCGGTGCTACATGCAGGAACGGAAATCACCGTCGAGGTAAGCGGCGATGTGCGCGTGGCTCTTGAATCCGTGACTAGTGATCCGTGATCTGCGATCCGGAATCACGAACTGATGCGGATCGGTTGGCGGGAATAGGCGGCCCTTAGCAGAGATGAATGATCCCTGCATTAGGCTGGCGATTCCTGATCGTAGGCCGCCGTCTTCTCGCTTAGGTTTACTGGCAGCTGACTACTGAACGGACGCCGGTGATCCCGGCTCGCCCATGTCAAATCAGGGGCTCGGACCAGTTTTCCAGCGTCTCCTTGACCTTGTGGAGGAACTGGTGGGCGATGGCGCCGTCGACCACCCGATGGTCGTAGCTCAGCGTGACATAGCACATCGAACGAATGGCGATGGAATCGTTGATCACCACCGGTCGCTTTTCGATGGCGCCGAGGCCTAGAATGCCGACGTTGGGCTGGCTGATCACCGGCAGGCCGAACAGTCCGCCAAACACGCCGGGATTGGTGATGGAGAAGGTGCCTTCCTGCACTTCCTCGGGCTTGAGCTTCTTAGTGCGGGAGCGCTCGGCGAGATCGTTCAGATTGCGCTGGATGCCCAGAAAATTCTTTTCGTCGGCGTTCTTGATGATGGGAACGATGAGGCCCCAGTCTAGCGCCACGGCGATGCCGATGTTGATTTCCTTGTGCAGCACGATGTTGGTGCCGTCGAGCGAAGCGTTGAGCGTGGGATAAGCGCGCAAGCCGGCGACCGCGGCTTTGACAAAGAAGGGCATGAAGGTCAGCTTGGTTTCGTAGCGCTTCTCGAAGTCGTCCTTGGACTTGGCGCGGAGCGCGGCGATTTTGGTCATGTCGATTTCATCTACGGAGTAGACGTGCGGCGAAACGTGCTTGGAGGCGACCATGTGCTCGGCGATTTTCTGGCGCATGACGCTGAGCGGCTGCACTTCGTAGCTACCAAAGTAAATACGTTCGCGCGGAACGCCGAGTTGCAGCGCAGGAGTGAATTGGCTGCCGTGGACCGCAGGCGCGCCGGGGGTGGCGGCAGGGACCGGAGGAGGAGGCGCGGGACGCGTGGCTGTGGGAGCGGAGGACGCGACCGGAGCGGTGCTGCCGGATTGCGCGGCAATGGCCGTTTCAAGGTCTTCCTTGGTGATGCGGCCGGCGGCGCCAGTGCCTTCGAGTGAGGCGAGATCGATGCCGTGTTCCTTGGCCATGCGGCGAACCAGGGGCGAAGAGTGGATGCGTTCGGCGCCCGCGGCGGGAGCAGTAGCGCTGGAAGCAGCAGCGGCCGATGCAGGGGCAGCCGAGGGAGTCGGAGCGGCGGGCTTGGCCGGCGGCGGGGCCGGTTGTTGCGCGGGGGCAGGAGTCGGGGCGGGAGCGGGTTTGGCAGCGGCGGACGCCGGAGACGGGGTAGAAGCTGCAGCGCCGTCGGCGCCATCAATGACCGCGACCACGGTTTGAATCGGCACGGTCTGGCCTTCGGGAATCTTGATTTCCTTCAGGACGCCGGCGGAGGGTGAAGGAATTTCCGCGTCGACTTTGTCGGTAGAGATTTCGAAGAGGGGTTCGTCGCGCTCGACCTTGTCGCCGGGTTTCTTCAGCCACTTGGTAATCGTGCCTTCAAAAATGCTCTCGCCCATCTGGGGCATCACTACATCGGTTGCCATGTCTCTCTCCTTCGCGGGCGGGCCGGAACGGCGAGTGTGACGCCGGAAGAATCCATTGCTGTGGGCGCGTGCCGCGAAACCCTACTAGTTTACCGCCAAAGGCGCAGTGACGGAAAGCCGGAGAAAACCCCAATGATGGAAAAGGGTCCAAGTTTCAACGGATACGGAGGCTAACGTGCAGCGTAACGTGCAGCGCAACGATACAGTCGTGTCGGAATTGTGGTAGTTTCGCGCAGGTTTCTGTTTGCCGAGAGCACCGGTTCAAGTGGGGGGCAAGCGGTCGCGGAAGCAATGAACGATTTGTGTTCGGGCGGCGTCTCTTGGTGTTGGCTAGTTTTGTGCGGGCGATTATGGGATAAAAAATGATGCGATTTTCTGAGGTTGTGCGTTGTCTGCTGGTTCTTGGCGTCATGGCCATTGCGGGTGAGACTTCGTCTTTCGCACAGAACCCGGCGGCTTCTTCCACCCCGTCTGTTGATCCACAACGTCTGAAGGCCATCGACTCTTTCGTCGTGAAACAAATGGCGAATCAGAAGATTCCTGGAGTTGCGGTGGGCATCTACAGCCGCGGACAGGTTTTGCTGGCCAAGGGCTATGGACTGGCGAACGTAGAGCTCGCGGTACCCGTCAAGCCGGAGACAATCTTTCAATCGGGCTCCGTGGGCAAGCAATTCGTTTCCGCGGCGATCCTGATGCTGGTGGAAGAAGGAAAGGTTTCGCTCGACGATAGTGTTACGAAGTACTTTCCAGACGCGCCAGCAAGCTGGAAGCCGATCCTGATCAAGAATCTGTTGTCGCATACTTCCGGCCTCTCCGAATACGAAAGCGACGATCGCACCGGGCCCAAAGGGCCTTTTTACCTGCGTCTCGATTTCACGGAGAACGAACTCGTCACGAAAATCGAGGCGCTGCCCATCGAATGGGCTCCCGGAGAAAAATGGGACTATCGCAACACGAATTATTTTTTGCTTGGCGTGCTGATCCACAAAGTCACCGGCAAACCGTACTACGAATTTCTGGAGGAAAGGATTTTTAAGCCACTCGGCATGACTTCCACGCGGCTCATCAGCGACCGCGACATCATCCCCAATCGGGCTGCTGGATATGAGATCGAAAATGGCCAACTGAAAAACCAGGAGTGGGTTTCCCCCACGTTTAATTCCACCGCCGATGGAACGCTGTACTTCAATGTGACGGACCTGAACAAATGGGACGCCGCGCTTTACGGCACGCAACTCCTCAAACAGTCCAGCCTGGACCGCATTTGGACCGTGTATCCGCTGAATGACGGCAAGCCTAATGCCGCGGGCTATGGATTTGGCTGGATGATCGGCAAACAGAACGAGCACAAACGGATTGAGCACGGAGGAGCATGGCAAGGCTTTACCTGCGTCATCTCCCGCTATCCTGACGATAATCTCACGGTCGTGGTGCTCACCAATCTGGAGGCTGGCCATTCCATGCCCCGGCCGATGGCCCACGTGATCGCCGGCTTGGCGGATCCACCATTGCTGCCTGCAAAGCTCGTGGCCATCACCGACACGCAGCCGGCAGTTACGGCTTCCTTGGTGAAGCTGCTGGATCGGTTAGCGGCTGGTCAGGATGTTGCTTCACAGGCCGCCGATGGAACTCGTATACGCATCCTTCCCGACAGCAAATCAGTACGGCAGAGCCTTGCAAACCTTTGGCCCGGCGGTGCGCTGACACTCGTAAAACGCATCCCTGCTGCCGGCCCCGGTGACCAGCGCACATCTGTGTTCCGCCTTCGCAAGGGAGAGGACGCCGTGTTGATTTTCATCGACTCGACTTTCGATGGAAAAATCTCCAGGCTGCGCACGGCGTCGGACCGCGAGTACGATTGGTAGTTTCCCATTGAGTCTCTCCGTGCAAACCAGTTTCGTTGGACGGCTGCGGCGGCTGCGGCGGGCGGAACTTCCCGTAGACACCGTGGAGATGGCGCGCTATTTAATCGGCAAAGTAGTTGTTCACGATAGTGACTGCGGCAGATTGAGCGGGCGCATCGTCGAAACCGAGGCCTATCCCGTGGGTGACGCAGCCGGGCACGCATTCCGTGGGGAGACACGGCGCAATCGCACGCTCTTCCTCGAACGAGGGCACGCGTATGTGTATTTCTGTTATGGGTCGTCTTTCTTGCTGAACGTTACGAGCGAGGCGCCGGGGGTTGGTGCCGGAGTTCTGTTGCGCGCCATCGAGCCGCTGGAAGGGATTGAGCATATGGCAGGTTCTGCTGGGAGTGCTGGCCGGGCCAACTTGGGAAGAGGTCCGGGCCGATTGACGAAGGCATTGCGCGTGGATCTCCGAGAAGACGGATTGGACTTGTGCGCAGGCGACCCGCTTTGGCTGGCGGTGATCGCGCGAAAGACCGGCCGAATCGGAAAGAGTGTGCGTATCGGCATCACTCGCGACGCACACCGGTTGTTGCGTTTTTACGAACGCGGTAATGCCCACGTGAGCGGCCCAAAGAAGCTACGTCCGTAGCCGGGACCGCGGAGCTTCAGGGGTTCTGCGTCGTGACCCACGAGTCTGTCTGCTCGGGAATCTCATTCAAGATGGCCTGGCAATGCGAATTAAGTGGCGGCGCCAACGAAGGTCCGCGCAGGCTGCGGCAGCGGGCGCAACAGCAAATAGAACGCGACGACGTGGGTGATCAGCAGCAAAGGAACATAAAGGATGGGAATCGCGTAGGCGGCGCCTAACTGCCCGGCCATCGCTCCAAGACCGAGCCGAATGCCATGGTAATAGTCGACGAGAATGTCGATCAGTCCAACGAGATTAAACGCGAAGACCAAGGGCCAGAAGAGCGTGCGTGTCCTTACCGTGAGAAGCGCGAGGAGGGCTAGGATACCGGTTGCGAAATCTCCGTAAGCGGCGAAAGTGGCGAAGCCAGTGGGCAGGTTGGGGCCGATGACCCCGGGGAGCAGAAAGACCAGTCCGAAAAAGCGAAAGCTGTGCAGAGTAGCAATGACACGATGGGCTTCGAGCGAATCCATCCGTTTCAGTCTCGGCAGGATGTAAACCCGGAAACAAAGCAGCCACGCGACATAACCTAAGACCAGATGGGTTTGGAAGATAGCTTGGGGGGACATGGAGCCTCCTTTTGGAACTTGCAAGCGTAGGATGATTAGCATCATCTAATTGTCACAAAAAATTTTAGAAACTTTTGAGCAGACCATCCTGGACTGTATTCAGGATGCGCTGCCTGACGGCGAGATCCGGCATGGTGCGTGCAATAGCAATGGCCCCGACCATGGACGAGAAAATGGCAAGAAAGTTTGCAGCCTTTTCGTCGGGATTTCGCCCCGGCATGAAGGGCAAAAGCTCCTGGCGAAATTTCAGGATCGCCGACGAAATTCGTCGCTTCACCGCCGGGCGGGTGCGCGCCATGTCGGGCGCCAGCGCGGCAATCGGGCAGCCGTCCTCCGAGCGGTCACACATCTCGAGCGACAGGTAGGTTTCCACCATGGCTTTCCAGCCGTCGTGCGGGTTCCGCTCCTTCGCGGCGGTGATCAGCCGGTCACGAAGTTCCTGCAAGCTTTCGTCGACGGCCTCGAGCACGAGATCGTCGCGACTCTTGAAGTGTTTGTAAAAACCGCCGTGAGTCAGGCCCGCGGCCTTCATTACCGTGGCCACCGCCGGTGTGTTCAGGCCCTTGGCGCGAAGTTGACGCGAGGCGTTCCGGACGATTTTCCGGTGAGTCTTGCCCTTGTGGTCGGGATGGTAACGCATAGATTGGTTTATCAGATTAGACGTGTCATCCCATAGAGTCAACCCGGCAGGATCGAAATAGGAATGCACCGGGTTATGGTGACAACGAACCCGGAGCGCCCGGCCGTGCGTCAGTGAAAGGAATTGAGGCGTGGCAGCGTAGAAACAGGCATGGAGCCGAGCCGTCGACTTCGCCGCATGTTGTGGACCGGCACGATTTTTCTCGCCGTTATCGGTGTCGCGGTGGCCGTACGAAGAATGGTTGCCGTGGTTCCCGTAATTCTTCATGGTTATCGGCCGATGGCCGCACCGCGGAATCCCGTGGCCGCACAGTTTGCTTCGCTCGACGACCTGTTCGCTCGCTATCCCATTCTGACGTTCATTCATATCGCTCCGGGAATTCTCTTCATGATTCTTGGTCCGTTGCAGTTCAGCAGAACTGTACGCGCGCGTCATCCCAAGTTTCATCGTGTCAACGGCCGCATTTTCCTTGCTTGCGCCGCGATCGTGGGAATCTCGGCACTGGTGATGAGCCTGGGCATGCCGGCGATTGGCGGAGTCAACCAAGCGGCCGCGACGACACTTTTTGCGACATTCTTTCTTTTTGCGCTCGAAAGAGCCTTCGTGCACATTCGCCGGCGGGAGATCGCCTTGCACCGCGAGTGGATGATGCGGGCGTTCGGCACCGGCCTCGCCGTCGCGACAATTCGCCCGATCATCGGTTTCTTCTTCGCCACCAGCCGTGTTACCGGCCTCACACCGCACGAATTTTTCGGTGCGGCGTTCTGGCTCGGTTTCACGTTACAGCTGATGGCGGTCGAGGCTTGGATTCAGCACACTCGATCGGCAGTAATCAGCAATCAGTAAAACAACCACGACCACGAAGAAATGACGGCTCGGGAGCAAGCGTCAATTAAAGCCGCTGGCCACCCCGGCTTTCCTGAGGCACAGTCAGCGATTGAGCACGAGGGGCGTCCTGGTAATCCGAACGTGGGCAGCCCGATTTTTCTTCAGCGCCGTTCTCGACACCGGCGAGTTCACTGCGCTGTGGCGGCAGGGACGATGGGGAGGCTGATGTAGCTGGCTTGGCCGGTGGTGTGCCAGATGCGCTGGGTGGCTATTTGGTAGTCGGAGGGTTTGGCCTCGAAGATGTTGGGGACAAATTTTTGCGGGTTGCGGTCGTAGAGGGGAAAGAGGGTGCACTGCACCTGGACCATCAGGCGATGGCCGGCAGGAATGGTGCGTTCGACCATGGGCAGCGCAAAGCGGTACTCCAGAGGCTTGCCAGGCTCGATGGAAGAAGGGTGCTCGAAGCTGGTGCGATAGCGTCCGCGAAAAATGTCAGTGGCCATGGGCAGTTCGTAGCCGTTCATGTCCGGTGGCGGCCCAATTAACCCAGGAAAGACGCCGGTGATGTCCGTATTGCCGAGCTGGCGGTTCGGGTAAACGTCAATGAGTTTGACGACCCAATCCGCATCTGTGCCAGTTGTGGAAGCAATCAGATGCGCGACCGGCTCGCCAGACAGCTTCATCGGTTCGGGAAGCGGGTCGCTCACGAAGGTGAGCACATCGGGGCGGCCATCGACGAAGCGCTGGTCGGTGACCAGCCAGGTGCGCCAGCCGGTGCTATCTCTTTCCAAAATAGGCCGTGGGCGATAGGGCACGGGCTTAGCCGGATCGGAAACAAATTCGGAGTAAGAGTAGCGTGCGGCTTCCTCCTGTCGTTCTGGAGCGCTGAAAGAGAGTTTGCCGCCAGGGGCGAAATACAGCGGCTTCGTGGAAAAGCTACAGCCCTGCTCGCAACTGGTGGGGAAGGTGTTGAGGCGGTCCCAGTGGTCGGCACCGGTGTCGTAAATCCAGACGGAAGGCGTGTCGGCCTTCGGAGAATCGGGTTTCAAATATTGGTTGAAGAAGGGGAGCATGACGTCATGGCGCCACTGATTCGAAGTGTCCGTGGCCCAGACGAACGGACCCAAGGCCCGGCCCTGGCGATTAACCTGTGAGTGGAACCATGGTCCCATCACCAGGAAATTCATGGTGTGCGCGTTGGGTTTACTTTGAAGGGCGCGATAAGAGTGGTTGGCGCCCCACATATCTTCCTGGTCGTAGAGACCTTGCTCCCACATGGTGGGCACGGTGAGCGGAAGTTTGGCAATCAGCTTATCGAGTGCACCCGCCTGCCAGAATGCATCGTAGGAGGGATGTTCGACGAGGATGCGCATGAACGGCAGGTCGGCGCCGCCCTCTTCTCGCGCCATGTCGCCAGCCGAACCTGCATTGAGATAGTTGGTGTAATCGTCGCCGAGACGGGTTGTGCCCTTGCCGTTGCCGCGCGCGGTCATCTGTCCGATGACATAGTCGATATTGGGTTGGCGAAAGGCGCCATAGTGGAACCAGTCATCTCCCATCCAACCGTCGACCATGGGGCTCTCCGGCACCGCTGCCTTGAGTGCCGGATGCGGATGCAACAGCGCCATGACGACGGTGAACCCTTCGTAGGACGAGCCAATCATCCCGACACGGCCATCGCTCTCAGGGACATTTTTGGTGAGCCACTCGATGGTGTCCCAGGCATCGGTGGTGTCATCCGCGCCGGTGGTGTTGAAGCCAGAGTCCACGGGAAGCGGCGTCATCAGGTATGGACCCTCGGAGCCGTACTTGCCGCGCACGTCTTGATAAACGCGGATATAGCCGCTTTCCACGAAACCTTCGTCGGCGAGCGGGAGTTCGTCGAGAAGCGTGCGCGCCGGTGGTAGGGATGGATTGCGGAGGTGATTCGCGGCGTTGTAAGGCGTGCGTGTGAGCATGATGGGGGCATCGTGCGCCCCTTTCGGAACAAAGATGACGGTGAAAAGCTTGACGCCGTCGCGCATGGGCATCATGACCACACGGCGATCGTAGTTGTGATCGACGGACGGCGGCTGAAAACCTTGCGCCATCTGGTCGCCGCCAATTTTCGTGGGAGCGGGCGGCGCGGTTTGTGCGCTGGCGATCGCTGCGTTGCACAGCAGAGCGAGAACCAGCGTGGAGCGAAGGGCGGAGGTCATCTTTTCTCCTTGTTTCAATTTGATTTTGCGGCGTAGCCATTTAAGAGACGCGCGGAGCGTCATCCACGTTGCTCGCGATGTTGTCGGCTACAGAGCCGGAAATCGTGCCACAAAACCTTAATAGTTTAGGGCCAGAGTCGCAAGGATGGCGCACTATTTCAGGGAGTTTGGAAGCGAAGCAGGTTTATTTGGCGTCGCGCATCCCAACTTTGATGCGCCGAAATGCTTCCGCTGGACCGCGCACATTCAGGATGCGATATTTTTTGCCGCTGAGTTGATGATAGTTGACGAAGAATTCTTCCAGCTCCAGTACGAAGGGCCTGCCGAGATCTTGGACATGCTTCACGTGAGCGTAGCTGTGATTGTCCTGCTCGATCGCGACGATACGGTCATTGCGCACGGCTTTTTTCTTCTTGCCCTGCTCGCCTTCGATGATCCCTACGGGGCGGCATTTTAGAAGGCAGCCCGGAAAGGCAGGCTCGTCCATGAGGACCAGGACATCGACGGGGTCACCATCGTCGGCAAGAGTTGAGGGTATGAAGCCAAAGTCATAGGGAAATTCCATTCCAGCAGGAAGAACTTTCTTCAATTCGAAGATTTTCTGCTCCACATCGAATGCATATTTGTTTCGGCTACCTTTAGGGGTTTCGATCACGACCTGTATCAGGGCTGCGTGGGAATCGTCGCGGGGGGAAAGTTTGACGGGATTTGCCAAGCCGCGATTTTTCTTGTTCTTCGCCATTGGATGGCCCGCGACAGATCGGAGATAAGGAGATACTGAAGGCGGCGAACCGCAGATAACATCCCGTAAGGCCCTTAGGAATTGCGCTGGAAAGCTTGACGAGCGGGATAGCCGACGGGTCAGTAGACTTGACTGGATCGTTAGAACTGGCGAAATCGCGAAATGGGTGCTGTCAGGAAGCCAAACGCTTCAGGTTTGCAGATTGCGTTCCATGTTCCGGAGCATCTCGTAGAGGGCCGTGTCCATTTCCTGGTGGGGCTGCGATCGTGTGTTGCACAACGCTGCCGAACACGAAGCATCGGGGTTACGGATCATTAGGCTTGTAGAACCTGGCAGACTTCCGCTGTGCCACCAACTGCCATCGCTGGCGACCATACAGCCGCGGGCGTAGCGGGCATCGCCTTGGGGATAGGCGGGAGCCGGAGTGGTCATCAGGTGGAGGGTTTCAGGCTTAAGAAGGGCGGTAATACCGGGCGCACCGGCGACATGATCGAGGAACTGCACAAGTTGGGTAGAGGAAGCGATCCATCCGGCAGTGGAATCCATGCGATTAATGTTGATCTTGTAAGGATCTTCGGAGTATTGGCCGATGTAGATGACTTCGTCGGAAGCGCGCTGTCGCTCACTGTTGCGGGCAATCTGCATAGTGGTGATGCCGCAGGGGGCGAGAAGATTGGCCTGCACGTAGGACTCGTAAGGCTGGCCGGCCAATTGTTCGATGACCCGACCAAGAACGCAGTAGCCGAAGTTCGAGTAGGCCCAGAACGTGCCAGGCGGATTGGTGAGTGGGACGTTGTCGATGGTCTCGCTGATCAGTTTGGTTTGATCCCAGCCGTTGTTGTGGAACATCGGATCGTTATCGTCCGCCGCCCATCCGCCGGCGGTGTGGGTCAGAAGATGATCGACGGTAATGTCCGTGACATAGGTTTTGTACGGAGGCTTGCCATACTTCGTGCCGAGTATTGCCGAAGAACCAAAAACGCGGTTCGTAAGACTCAGCTTGCCGGCTTCGAGCAGGGAGAAAATGGTGATAGCGGTGATGACTTTGGAGAGGTCGGCGACGCGAAACAGACTGCTCTGCTGCGCCTGGGTAACGTGCTGACGATCGGCCATGCCGCCCGCGTGGTCGTAAGCAAATTGGCCGCTCTTCGAGAGAGCCACCGACATCGCAGGCACGCGGAAATGCCGCTCGAACTGTCCGGTGATTTGCATCATGCTGCGCCCGCGCTGTCTCGGGACGCTGGCTGACTGCGCGAGCGCTGTGAGAGCGGGCCCGCCAAGGGCGGTGCAGGTGACTGCGCGAAAGAGGTTGGCCACAACGGTTCTTCGAGTGTAAGTGTGCATTGGCATAGGGAAACTTGCGCGGCCTAGCTGATAGTTACTGCGCACGCTGGCCCTGAAATGTTCCGGTACCGCCGCGATCGTGGAACGTTCCGTTGTAGGTGCTGCCCTGCACGACGCCATTCACCCTTGGCCCATCAATTCGTCCACGGAAGACCAGCACCTCACGCGTTTTGGTACGCACCACGAGATGTTGCGCGTTGATCGTGCCTTCGACTCCACCGGATTGGTTGGGGCCTTTGAAGTGACCTTTAATGTTGTTGCCATCCTGCTGGAGATCCAGATACTTCGACGAAGTGGATCCGTTGGGATCGTTGCAGTAGAGAACCCATTTGCCGGCCACATTTGCCGGTGGCGCTTCGGACGGTGGCTGCTGCGGCCGTGCGACTCGATAAAGAAGTATGAGGGATAAGAAGCACACGAAACAGTAGCTGAATTTCTTCATTGCTGACCCCAATTTTGACGGCATGGTTAACGGCAAAGAGATTATCGAAGCAGGGGTCGAAAATGTACAGAGAACAGTGCGGGAGGGAGAAAGATAGCGCGACTGCAACCGGAGAACCACGGAACAGGTTCCCCTTGTACATCGACAGGAAGGGTGGTAAGTTCTTGTAGAAGCGGAAGGGGAGAAAATGAGCGAACCGGGAATCGATCTTCCGCAGGGAACGCTGGACTTGTTGATCCTACGCACCCTGGCATTGGAGCCGCAGCACGGCTGGGCAATTTCCGAGCGGATTCACCAGGTATCGAGCAAAGTTTTGCAGGTGCGGCAGGGGTCGCTGTATCCGGCGCTGCATCGACTGGAGCGGCGCGGATGGATTAAGGCGCGGTGGGGCGCGTCGGAGAATAACCGGCGGGCGAAGTATTACGAGTTGACGAAAAGCGGCAGGAAGCAGTTGGAAACGGAGAAAAGCGAGTGGGAGAAATTGGCGGCGGCAGTGGCGCAGGTTCTGGAGGCGAACTGATTGGGAGTGCGGCGGCGTTTGGAGCGGGGGCGGCAATCCCTTGCGAGGACACGGATCGATCCGAGAGAAATTCCTCGCTTCGCTCGGAATGACGAGCCCCGTTTGCTTGGGAGTTGTGCAGATTGACGGTGCAGGCGGTGGCGAGGTGCCGCGCTTCGAGGGACACAGGCTAAAGCCTGTGCTACAGGGGACGGAAGATTGGTGATTTCATGCTGCGGGTGAAGGCGTTGTTCCGGCGGAGGGCGGTGGAAGAAGAGCTCGATGAGGAGTTGCGTTTTCATTTTGATCAGCAAGTGCGGAAATTGATAGAGAGTGGGATGCCGCTGGCGGAGGCGCAACGGCGGGCCCGGATGACCATGGGCGGCGAAGAACAGATTAAGGAAGAGTGCCGCGACGAGCGAGGAGTGCGCTTTGTGGAATCCCTGGCGCAGGATGTGCGCTTCGGATTGCGATCCCTCCGCAAATCGCCGGGCTTCACGGCAGTGGCGATTATCACCCTGATGCTGGGAATTGGCGTAAACACGGCACTATTCACCGTTGTGTATGGTGTGCTGCTGAACCCGCTGCCGTTTCCGCGGCCGGACCGGCTGGTGAGTTTGTGGGAAGAGAACGTCATCGAAACCTCTGCGTACAATCCGGTGTCGGGTGGTGTGTTCACTGACTGGCAATCCGCGGCAAAGAGTTTCGAGCAGATGGCGCTGGTGGGGGAAGACACCGCAAATCTCTCTGGCGATGGTGGGGCGTTGCCAGAGTCCATCGGGATCCGGCAGTGTTCCTACAGTTTGTTTGCGCTGCTGGGAGTGCAGCCGGCGCAAGGGCGCTTTTTTACAGAACAAGACGACCAGCACGGAGCGGCGCCAACCACGGTGCTGACAAACGCATTGTGGAAGCGACGCTATGGCAGCGATCCAACCATCATAGGCAAAACCATCCTGCTGGACGGGCAGAAATTCGTGGTGATCGGAGTGCTGCCAGCCTGGTTCGACTATCCGGACAAGCGTGTGCAGTTGTGGGTGCCGGTGCGGCAAGCGGTTTCTGAGGCGGACATGCGGAACCGAGGTAACCACCGGTTCTTCGTCACCGCGAGGCTGAAGGATGGCGTGAGTGTGGCGCAGGCTTCGAGCGAACTGAACGGGATTCAACAAAGGAACTACGCGCAATTTCCAAAAGAGTTGATGGGGAAGAACGCTCAAGCACTGTTGCTGAGCGAGAACCTGGTGCGGGACGTGAAGCAGCCGCTGTACCTGCTGCTGGGCGCGGTGGGGTGTTTGCTGCTGATCGCGTGCCTGAACGTGGCAAACCTGTTTATGGCGCGGGTGACCGCGCGACGGCGCGAACTGGCGGTTCGGTCGGCACTCGGCGGGAGCCGCGGGCGCATCGTGCAAGAGCAAGTGACCGAGAGCCTGCTGGTGACCTTTGCTGGAGGCGCGCTGGGAACGGTATTGGCATGGGTGACGTTGCGCTGGCTACTGTCTTTCCAGGCGGATTTACCGCACGCGGATGCGATTCACGTGGACGGGACCGCGCTGGGGTTCACGCTGGCGACTACGATATTTTGCGGGATGTTCGCGGGATTGCTGCCAGCGTTAGCCGCCACGCGACAGGAGCTGGCCGGATCACTGAAAGAAGATTCGCGGACAATGGCGGGCGGACAAGCGAGGGCGCGGTTGCGTAAGGCGCTGCTGACTGCGGAAGTTGCGCTGACGGTGGTGCTGCTGGTCGGCGGCGCATTGCTGCTGAAGAGTTTTGCGAAGCTGCGGTCCGTAGATGTGGGTTGCCGCACCGATAATGAGCTGACGATGGGATTCACCTTACCGGATGCGAGGTATGGCACGGAAGCGAAGCTCGCAGAGTTTTATGCGGAGTTGCTGCAGCGGGTGCGGTCGGTGCCAGGAGTGAGCCACGCGGCGGTGGTGTCGGTACTTCCTGGCGCGGGGCATTTTATGGACAACACGTTCACGATTGAGGGCGCACCACCGCTGCCGCCGGGGCAATTCCGCAATGCGGTGCTGCGCGGGGCGGACCCGGATTACTTCGTGGCGATGCACATTCCACTAAAGCGTGGACGTGTTTATACCGACGCGGATCGCCGAACTATCGATGACAATGCGATGGTCATCACGGAGTCGATGGCACAGAAGTTCTTTCCCGGAGAGGATCCGCTTGGCAAGCATCTGGTCATCGATTGGGAGCGTCGGCCGCGTTTCGAGATTGTTGGCGTCGTGGGCGATGTGCTTTCGAATTTGGATTCGCCACCGGAAGCAACTATGTATCTGCCGCTGAATTCTGGACGGTTCGACTACGGTTCGCTGGTGGCGATGACCGACCCTGGGCACGACGTGACTGCACTGGCGATGCCGCTACAGAAGCAGATTGCCGCGCTGGACCCGGATCTGGGAGTTTCCGACGTGCTCACCATGGACGAGAGGATCGGAAAATCGACAGCTTCGGCGATGTTCGACGCGTTGCTGGTGCTGTCGTTTGCGGCGCTCGGGTTGGTGCTGGCAGCAGTGGGATTGTACGGGCTGCTGTCGTATCTGGTGACGGAGCGAACGAACGAGATCGGGATTCGCATGGCGCTGGGGGCTCAGCGATTCGAAGTAATGCGGATTATGTTCGTGGATGGGCTGCGGCCGACTGTCGTGGGATTGGCGATCGGGCTGCTTGGCGGCGGAATTTGCGCGCAATTAATTCGCAGCGGGTTGTTTGGAGTGGAACCGTTGGATTGGAAGATTTTCGGGACTGTGGCGCTGGTGGTGCTGGCGATTGCCGGGGCGGCGTGCACGTATCCCGCGTGGCGAGCGGCTCGGGTGGATCCCATGACCGCGCTGCGGTGCGAGTAGGGCATGCACTGCTGCTACCGGAAAAGACTAGCGGCGTAAAGCCGCTGCTACCGGCACACTGAGGATTGAGACGGGTGTGTGTGGCAAAGCGGCAGCGGGTCGCAGCACTCCAAAGGCCACAGGCTAAAGCCCGTGCTACCAGGTCGCGGCGGCGACTGATTTCCTTCAAGAAAATTAGGGTGGGAATGTAGAGAAAGCGGAAATGGCTCCGACTACTCTATGAACGCACCGGTGCCGGTTGTGCCACAGCAGAGGAGAAGGCCATGGACAAAGCTTACGGGATTTCGCGGCGGGAATGGATGGCTGCCGGGGTCTGCGCAGGGACATTGGCATCATGGTGCGATGGCGGCTCCGCAGGCGCTAAGATGCAAAAACTCAAAGGAGAGGATATGGCTAATTTGACGCCGTATTTATTGTTTGAAGGTAACTGCCAGCAGGCGATGGAGTTCTACGAAGGCTGCTTTGGCGGAGATCTGCGGATCATGAAGGTGAAGGACTCACCGGCCAAGGAGTGGATGGCCGCGGCACAGCAGGACAAGGTGATTAACGCACAGTTGCGAAGCGAGAGAATCGACATTTCGGCATCGGACTGGTTGAGGCCCGACCGAACTCCAGTGCGGGGCAATACGGTTTGCTTGTATCTGAGCGGTGGAACTCTGGCAGAGTTGAAGGCATTGTTCGAGAAGCTGTCACAAGGAGCCGAAGTGACGGATCCGCTCAAAGAAATGTTTTTCGGAAGTTATGGGGCGCTGAACGATCGGTTTGGCGTGCGCTGGATGTTCCAGACGAACGAGAAAGCTTAACGAAGTGGCAAGACCGGGGATCCACAGAGGAGGAAAGAGATGAAATACATTTTGTTGATGACGGGAACGAACGCGGGTGCGAAGGGCTATCATGCGTGGTCGCAGAAGGATATCGATGCGCATATGGCGGTGCTAGTAAGTCTGAACAAAGAACTGGGCGAGAGCGGGGAGTTTGTGGCCACGCAAGGCCTGTCTGAGCCAAGCGAGGCCAAGCTGGTGCGCGGGGAAAAGGATGGCATTCCGGTTACCGACGGAGTGTTTCCGGAAGCGAAGGAATTTTTGCTGGGCTACTGGATCGTGGATGTGAATAGCCCCGAGCGCGCTTACCAGATTGCAGCACGCATCTCCACAGCGCCCGGACCGGGAGGGGTGCCTACGAATATGCCGATCGAGGTGCGACGGTTTGCCACGCCGAGGGCGTAGCTTGCCTGCGATGTAGAGAATGACGTGCCCGTTCCGACTAACTCGTGCAAGCGCAGAAGTCGCGCGAACAAGAGGAGAGCCTATATGAAATATATGTTGATGATGAACACCATGAAGGCAGGCCAGGGCGTTCCGGCATGGCCGAAGAAAGACCTGCAGGCCCACGTGGCTTTTATGATGAAGTTCGTGAAACAGTTGCAGGAATCGGGAGAACTAGTGGCCGCAGAAGGGTTGGCGTTTCCGGATCAAGCGAAGGTGGTGAGGGCCGGAAAAGATGGATTGCCGATCACCGACGGTGTGTTTCCGGAGAGCAAGGAATTCCTGGCGGGCTACTGGATTGTGGATGTGGACAGCCCGGAACGAGCATACGCGTTGGCGGCACAAGCTTCGGCGGCACCGGGGATTGGCGGCGAGCCGCTAAATATGCCGATTGAAGTGCGAGCAGTCATGAGTTGCCCCCCACCCGAAATGCTATGAGCGCAGAAGCCAGCGCACACTGCATCGAGCACCAGCTGCGGGAACTGGCGCCGCAGGTGCTCGGTGCGGTGATCCGGCGATTCCACGACTTTGCGGCCGCAGAGGATGCGGTGCAAGAAGCGCTGATCGCCGCGGTGATGAAGTGGTCGCAGGAAGGCGTTCCGGAAAATCCGCGAGGTTGGCTGATCCAAGTGGCGTCGCGGCGCATGTTGGATGATTTGCGGAGCAATATCGCGCGGCGACGCAGAGAAAAGGCGGTAGCGCAAGAGGGAGAAACGCTGGCCCCCGCACCCGAGTTGGACCTGGAGCTCCACACGATGGATCCGGACGACACGCTGATCTTGCTGTTTATGTGTTGCCATCCGGCGCTGACGACCTCTTCGGCCATTGCGTTAACACTGCGTGCTGTGGGCGGGTTGACCACGGGGGAAATTGCGCGGGCATTCCTGGTGCCGGAAGCGACAATGGCGCAGCGGATCAGCCGGGCAAAGCAAAGCATCAAGGTTTCTGGTGTGTCGTTCCTCATGCCCACCGAGAAGGAACAGCGCGAACGATTGCCGGCGGTATTGCACGTGCTTTATCTGATTTTCAATGAAGGATACACGAGCAGCTCTGGACAACGTGTGCACCGCGTGGAGCTGTCCAGCGAGGCGATCCGCCTGACGCGCAATGTTTACGGATTGTTGCCAGAGAACACCGAAGTGGCCGGGTTGCTGGCGCTGATGCTACTGACGGACGCACGAAGAGAAGCGCGGACGAACGCGGAGGGCGAGTTAATCCCGCTGACGAAACAGGATCGCGCGCTGTGGAACCGGGAAGAGATTCGCGAAGGAATTGAGCTGCTTACGGGAACCTTGGCGAAAGGCGCAGCGGGCATGTACCAGTTGCAGGCGGCGATTGCGGCGGTGCACGACGAAGCGGCACGCGCAGAGGATACCGATTGGATGCAGATCCTGGCGTTATATGAAGTACTGAAACGCATGAGCGACAACCCCATGGTGACGCTCAATCGCGCGGTGGCCGTGGCCATGGTATTCGGGCCGGAGCGAGGATTGGATCTGCTGAAAACGCTGGACAGGGATGCACGGATCGCCGAACACTACCGGTTGGACGCGGTGCGCGCGCATTTTCTGGAGATGCTCGGCGACAAGGAAGGGGCGATTAGGCATTACCGCAGGGCTGCGGAGCGAACCACAAGCACGCCAGAGCAAAATTATTTGATCGCGCAGGCGGCGCGGCTCCGCGAAGTGAATTGAGCTAAACGAGGACGGGGATGTTGGAGACGCCGGCGGTGCCAAAGATGCGCCGATAGCGTTCGATATCGGCAGGGGCGCCGAGAGCCTTCTGAAAGTTGTCCGAAAGTTTGACGGCGGGGCGGCCATCGGCTTCGTTGAGCTTGCAGACCAGGCTGAGGGGATCGAAGGATTCGTCACCACGCGGGTTGCAATCGCGAAAATCGTTGGTGAGCAGCGTGCCCCAACCGGCGCTGAAGCGAATGCGACGGTCAGGTTGCCAGAGGCGCGGATCGAAGAAATCGCGGGCGTTGCGAAAGTCCGTGGGAATAGCGTTGTTTTGCAAAGTGCCCGCGAAGTAGGCGTGCAGGCCGAGAATGGAGTCGACATCGAGTCCGTCGGAAGCAATCAGAAGCTTTTGCTGAGGATCCCGGCCGCGCCGTTCGAGCCAGGCGATATATTCGTCGCCGGCGACGAAGGGATCTTTGCTGTCGGCACGCTGGCCGGTCCAGGAAGCTACCCAATCGGGAGCGTCGCGAAGGAACTGGGTAGTGCCGAAAGTGTCGGGAAGAAGAACGAGCAATTCGCCACGATAGGTCTGCTGCCATAGTTCGAGAAGGCGATACTGCGCGTTCTTTAACTCCTCATCGTTATTAGCGAGCGCAGCTAAAGCCATAGGCAATTCGTGAGCATTGGTGCCGATGGCCTCGAGGTCGTGCTTATAGGCGAGGTAGGTGTTCGAAGTGCCCTTGAAGGAAGAGCCGAGCACGTCGCTCATGGCCTTTACGACAAATTCCTGCCAGAGAAAACTGTGGCGTCGGCGCGTGCCGAAATCGCTGACACTGAGACTGGGAACGCCGCGGAGGCGTGCCATTTTTTCCCAGAGGCGAGTTTTGGCGCGGGCGTAAAGGATGTCGAGTTCAAATTCGCTGAGGTGTTTGAGGCTGGCGCGAGTTTTGAGTTCGCTGACGGTGGTGAGAGCGTAGATCTCCCACATGGTGGTTTCGGTCCAAAGGCCCTGAAAGGTGAGGGAGAACTGGCCATCTTGCTGGACCGAAAGCTCGTAATCAGAGAGACGAAAGTCTTTTTCGAGCCATTCGAGAAAGGCCGGCTCGAAGATGCCCTGGTGGCCGTAGAAGGTGTTACCGGCGAGCCAGATAAGCTCGGACTTATGGAAGCGGCGCGTGCGGGTTTGCTCGAGTTGCTGGCGAAACTCGTTTATATCGATGATTTCGGCGAGGCGCAGATCGCTGGAACGGTTGATCAGAGAGAAGGACGCTTTCGTACGGGGAAAGCATTTCCAGATGAACTGGAGCATGAGGAGCTTGTAGAAATCCGTGTCGAGCAGAGAGCGAGTGATGGGATCGATCTCCCAATTGTGGTTGTGCGCTCGACGGGGGAGGTTGATGATCATGGAGGGTTTAGATTATCGCATTGTGAAGAAAGAGTGACCAGCGATCAGGGAGCAGTGGTGCTAGTGAGCTTGCGAATCAGGTCGACTTCTTGTTGGCTATAGGGAGTGCCATCGTTGCGGAAAATTTCGTGGAACCAAAGTTTGGGCTGGTGGTCCACATAGGGCTTTTGCCAGGAATCCCAGGGATACCAGGTTTGGGTTTTGCCGGCGACCAGACCCCAGTTGATGGCCGCGACATGATATTTCTTGGCGATGGGGAGGATGGCGGCGAAGGTGCTACCCATGGGCCGGGCCATATATTCGGTGCAAAGAATGGGGCGATGGTAGGGCAATAGCTCGCGAAGGTGCTTTTCGAAATTGGAGGGTTTGCTGTAATTGTGGAAGGAAAGCACGTCGGATTGTTCGAGCTGGATGCGTTGAATGGGATCCATCTTTTTTAGATTGGACCAATTGCCGTCGTAGACGCCGCTGGTGAGCGGCTGCGAGGCGCCGGCTTCGCGGGCCCAAGCGAAGGATTGCGGCAATAATTTCTCCACATACTTGTGTTTATCGGGCAACTCCTGAGTTTCGTAACTGCCCTTATTCAGCGCACCAGGCTCGTTCCAGACGTCCCAGCCGAGAATGCGCGGATCCTTGGCAAAAGCGCCAACGACACCTTTGACGTAGGCTTCGAGACGAGGAACCTGCGAGGGATCTTTGAGCGCGTTCGCGCCGGGGCTCTGCACCCAGCCGGAGTTGTGGACGCCGGGACGGGGATCGCGTTGTTTGCCGAGCTGCGGATACGGATCCCAGCAGGAATCGAAAAGTACGAACAAGATGCGGATGTGATGCTTATTGGCGATGGCGAGGAAGGTATTGATGCGCTGCTGAAAGCCGACGGAATCCTGTTGCCAGAGAAGATCGTGGAGGAAAACGCGCATTGTGTTGAGGCCGATGGATTCGGCCCAGCCAAGTTCGAGGTCGATGCGCTTGGGATCGAAGGTGTCTGCCTGCCACATTTCGAGCTGATTGATGGCGGTGGCGGGAATGTAGTTGCTGCCCACGAGCCAAGGCTGCTGGGCGTACCAGTCGTTGGCACGCTGTTCGGTCCAGCGAGCGGATTGTGCGAAGGATGAGAACGAAAAAAGGAGCCAGAATAGAAAAACGGCAGCGAATTTTTTCATAGCGAACCGGGGTAAGGCAGGTTCAGCGTACAACATTTAAGCGAAGCGAGAAACCTACTTCCGCAAAAAAAGTCCAAGGAAAGCAGGTTCGGCGGGCAAACGACGGCCTCGGAACGACATGCTTTGATTTTTTCCGCTGGCTGGCGCAACCAAGACAGCTCAGTTGGGTTTGGTTATGACGCCACAGGCGATGCGCGGCGGCGCGCCACTGTCACTGGGATTGGCTACGGCATGAATAATGATGGCGGTGCCACCGTGAGTGAAGACGGAATGGTCGTCGGAGCCGAGGGTGAGATAGGGCGCGACGGTGTTGACGTGGGCGGTGCCATTGGGCGACACCACGAGCACGAAATCGGGAATATCTCCGGCCGCGTGACCGCCGTGCACATGGTTGTGCGCATCGAAATGGCCACCGGCAGACTTGAAGTCGGGTGGCTCACACTGGGCGTTCTCATGTACGTGCATGGAGTGTTCGCCCGGCGGAAGTTTTTTGATATCGAGAGTGATTTTTACGCCCGTGGAAGCGGGTGTGAGCAGCGCGGTGCCTACATTTTCGCCTTGCGCATTGATGAGATTGACGGAGACCGACTTGACGACGGGATGGGTCTGGGCCTCCTGGGAAAAAACGGCAAAGGGCGCGAGGAAAAGCAGGGAGGCACAAGCGAGAGTCTTCATGGATTCTCCTTCAAGAGCGACTTGTCTCAGGATCACCAGAAACCGAAAGCAAACGTGCTGCAAAGAGAGTAGCAAAAGCCGCAGAAGCAAATGTCATCGGTTTGTAAAATGCGGCGCTTTGATCAGGGTTTTGCCGAGAAAATAAAGTCGAGGGAAAGCTGCCCTTCGCTGGTAACAGTAATTTCCTTGGTTTGTGTGCCGTAGGCTTCATGCCAGGCAGTAACCACGTAATGGCCAGGAGGCAGATTGGGAAGAGTGAAGCGGCCATCCTCGCCGGTAACCGCGAAATGGCTAGTCTTCAAAACCACGAAGTAGCCCTGCATCCAGGGATGGATGTTGCATTTGATGGGAATGATTTCCTCGTGTTCGTAAGCGTAGGAGAACGGGGGTGTGCCCGGAGGCTGCATTTTGTTCCACTCGCGGTTGACGCGGGCGAGGGGATGAATGTTGTGAGAGAAAGGATCGCTGTTGGAGATTTTAATTTCCTGGCCCACACGGACGGCCAGAACGTGCGTGGTGTAGTGGCAGCCTTGCTGATCGAACAGGGCGGGCGAGGACGGGACGGGAGGATCGTCCGATAGGCCAGCAGAAATATAGACGACGACATTGCGGAGCGAATTGCCGGGGCCAGTAACGACGTTTTCCGGGTACAAGGGATTGGAAGCGTGCATGAGAGCACATTGAGGCTCTTTGGTGAGATCGAGGGGCTTAAACCTAGGGGGCGCCCCCGAGAGAGTGACCTTTCCGGAAACGCTGCCGCCGGGTGCGCTGAGGAGCTGCATAGGAAAAAAGAGCGTGGCGAGTACGCAAAGATATGTTTTGGCTGCGTGCATGGCTGCTGCTCCTTCTGACTGAGCTGCAACGTTTAAGTTGTCTGTTGTCCCTAGACTACGGGGAGGTGCTCTACTGATCGGCCGCTTCCCCGTCACGGAACGCGGCAGTCCAAGAGCATTTTTAAATTTAACGTGGGGGTAGAAGCACAAGTAAGAAAAATCAAGCCCTGCACCCAAAAGAACACGGGCTGCGCCGTCAGAAGTGGGCGGCCAGAGAATCGCCGAGAAGCAAGCGGATGGCGAGTTGGTCGACAGAATGGGAGGTGTTGCTGAGGATGACGATGGCACGGCGGGTTTGCAGTTCGAGGCCAAGCAAGGAACGAGAGCCGCCGGTACCACCGTTATGCCAGGCAACTTGATAAGAGGCGGAGTGGCGGAGCATCCAACCGAAGCCGACGTTGCGATCAGGGCCACCGGCTGGAGCGAGAGGCTGGAACATGGAAGCGGCGAACGGAGCGGCGGAGGTGAGCGCAGCGGATGCGAGCGTAAGCATGTCTTGCATGCAGGAACGCAGACTACCAGCGCCAGGAAGCGCAGTCATGGTCCAGAGATTGGTGGGGCGAAGAAATTTGTTGTGGGGTTGGGCGACGAAAGATTCCTCCGAAGATGGAATGTTGAGATAAGTACGCTCTAGGTGGAGGGGGGTGGTGACGTGGCGGGCAATGAGATTGGGGTAATCGGTGTTTTCAAAGGCAGCCAACGCGTCGCCGAGAAGACCAGCACTGACGTTGGAGTAGAGGAATTTACCGCGACGGAGCCTGCCGGCGTTGAGACTGTTGAGATAAGCATAGAGGTCGCGCCGGGAATAGTCCGCGTACGGATCGCGGGGGTGGCGAAGGAGATTCCACCACCAGGCGAAGCCCGAGGGGAGACGCGGCAAGCCACTCGTATGCGTGACGAATTCCTTTAGAGTGCGATTGCCGATTCCATTTTCGGACAGCGGCAGAAATTTGCAGATGGGGTCTGCGAGAGAGAGGTTGCCGCGGGCAGCAGCAGCGGCGAGCGCGGTGGCCGTGAAGATTTTAGTGATGGAGCCAATTTCGAAAAGCGTGAATTCGTCGATTTTGGGACGGGCGGAGTTGCCGCTGGTCCCGGCAGAGACGAAACGTAGTCCACGCGCGTCCAGGAGACCGGCGATAACGCCAATGGCGAGTTTTTGGTCGACGTGCGATTGAAGAAGTTGGCGGACTTCGTCGTCCGGAGGAAATTCTGGAACGCTGGGTTGAGAGGGCGGAACGGACAACGGGCAACTCCGAATTAAAAGCGTGCGAGCTCCTTAGCGGTAGCGAAAACCTTTTGCGCGTTTGGAAGAAAGGCTTCCTCGAGCGTGGGCGCATAAGGCACTGGAGTGTCGAGAGAAGCTACGCGGAGCACGGGGCCGTCGAGATCGTGGAACGCTTTTTCGAAAAGAATGGCGGAGATTTCGCCGGCGATCCCGCCGGTTTTGGTGTCTTCGTGGACGATAAGGCATTTGTTGGTTTTGCGGATGGAGTTGAGGATCGTTTGCTCGTCGAGGGGCATTAGCGTGCGTAGGTCGATGACCTCGGCCTCGACGCCTTCTTTGGCGAGAGCGTCGGCGGCTTCCAGAGAGACGTGCATCATGGCCGCGTAAGAAAGGATGGTGAGGTGCTTGCCCTCGCGGCGCACGACGGCTTTGCCGAGCGGAACGGTGTAGTCGCCCGCGGGAATTTCTTCTTTGATCCGCCGGTAGAGGAATTTGTGTTCGAAGAAAAGTACGGGATTATTGTCGCGAATGCTGGATTTGAGCAGACCTTTGGCGTCGTAAGGAGTGGAAGGGTAGACGATCTTGAAGCCCGGGGTGTGCAGGAAGTACATTTCAGGATTAAGCGAGTGGAACGGACCGCCATGCACGCCGCCTCCCGAAGGACCGCGAACGACCATGGGTGCGGGAGCGTTCCACAGGTAATGTCCCTTGGCGACGAAATTTGTGAGCTGATTGAAGCAGCAAGCGATGAAGTCGATGAACTGCATTTCGGCGATGGGGCGCAGGCCGAGATAGCCCATGCCGCACGCGGCACCGATGATGGCGCTTTCGCTGATGGGCGTGTCGATAACGCGCTCCCAGCCGAACTTTTCCAGCAGGCCCTCGCTGGTTTTGAAAGCGCCGCCGTAGACGCCAACGTCTTCGCCGATGAGGACCACGCGAGGGTCGGCAGCCATTTCTTCGAACATGGCCTGGCGAATGGCTTCAAGGAAGGTGATGGGAGGCATGGTCAGCGGCCACCCTTCTTCACAGATTTTGTGCGGGCCGCTTTCGCGGGCGCGGATTTTTTCGGCGCGGACTTTTTCATTGGTGCAGGTGCGGGCATGGCAGGTGGTTTTGGCGAAGCGGTTTCGATAAGCGGTTTCGGCGGAGGTAAAACAGCGGGTTTTTGCGGATCAGCCGCAGCGGGAACATCGCCAAAATGGATCGGCGCTTGGGCGCCATTCGAAGCCGTGCCGGCGCCAAAACCTTCGACGAGCCACACCGGATCGACGCAGGATTTGGGCGGCATGAGTTCGTCGATGGGACGTTGCCACTTGGGTTGAATATTGTGACATTCGGGGCCAGTGCAGTAGACGCCCTGATCCGCGGTTTCCGGCGGAGGCATGGGGGAATTTTCAGCAAACTCGCGTTCCTTCTCGAGGAGCGTGTGGATTTTGTCTTCGATTTCTTTTTTGCCCTTGGCGTCGAGCAGTTTTTCGCTGGTGAGGAATTCTTCGAAGAGAGCGATGGGATCCCGCTTTTCCCAGTAAGCGCGCTGGTCCTTAGGAACGTATTCGGCAGGATCGTGCTGCGCGTGGCCACGGCGGCGGAAAGTTTTGGCTTCGATAAGGATGGGCCCTTCGCCGGCACGGGCGCGTTCGACCGCCTCTTTGGCAGTGGTGTACACCGCGACGACATCGTTGCCATCGACGATGTAGCTCGAGATGCCATAGGCTTTGGCGCGGTCAGCGAGATTTTCGAGGGGCACTTGGCGGCGCACAGGCGTGGAATAGGCCCACAAATTATTTTCGAGGACCAGCACGAGCGCGGCTTTTTGCGACGCGGCCAGATTCAGGCCTTCATGGAAAACGCCAGTGGAACTGCCGCCGTCACCGATCCAGGTCATAGCGACGATTTTCTGGCCGATGTAGCGTCCGGCCATGGCGACTCCGGTCATCACCGGGATGAGATCGCCAAGCATGGAGATGGGGGAGATAATGTGGAGATTTTCGAGGTCGCCGAAATGACTGGTGCCATCTTTGCCTTTGGTGGGCGAAGTGTACTTAGCCATGTGCTGGGTGAAAATATCGCGGGGCGGAACGCCTTTGACGAGCAGCGCGCCAATATTGCGGATCATGGGCGCCATCCAGTCGCGCTTTTCGAGAGCGTAGGCGGTGCCGACGGAGATGCCTTCCTGGCCGAGGCTGGCATAGAGGCCACCCACGATCTTGTTCTGGCGGAAGAGCCGCGTCATGGTGTCTTCGACTTCGCGATTGAGGCGCATGTAGTAGTAGAGGTCGAGGTACTGCTGGCGGGAAAGTTTTGCAGCTTTGGTGGAAGTTTCCGAAACAGGCATGATGGGTGGCTCTCCGGGCCGAAGATCGTTGGCCGGGGTTCTATCTTACGAGAAAAGGAGCGACCGACGCTAATCAGAGGTGTTTTTCGGATTGGGTTTGGTCCAGGTGTAGGCAACGCGATTTTCACCACAGAGATCACAGAGGACAGCGGAGGCAGGATTTGAGAGGGGCGAAGCTGGGTGATGCATGTTACCGTGGGGCGCCACTATGACTAAACGAAGTCACGGTAGTGACAGGCGGTTATCGAGATGGAGGCATCCCGTGCGGTCTCTAGCGATTGTGGCGGTGACTCTGGGAACTTTGTGGGCAGCGTCGGCTGTCGCACAAGAGGCGCAGCAGCAAAAAGTGGATGCGGTTTTCGCGGAATACGCCAAGCCGGGCTCACCGGGATGCGCCCTCGGCGTGATTCGCGATGGCAGTTTTGTTTATCGCAAAGGCTACGGAATGGGAAGCGTGGAGCTGGGGGTGCCGCTGTCGGCGGAGTCGGTGTTCTACATGGGGTCGGTTTCGAAGCAATTCACGGCTGCGGCGGTGGTGCTGGCGCAGGAACAAGGATATTTGTCGCTGGACGATGATGTGCGGAAGTACATTCCGGAAATTCCGGACTACGGTCACACCATCACCTTGCGGGGAATGCTGCACCATACCAGCGGCTTGCGCGATTTTTTGAGCTTGTATGCGTTGGCAGGACGCGACGTAGCGGACGTGCATTCGGAAGCGGAAATCATCGAAATGATCGCGCGCCAAAAAGCGCTGAACAATGTGCCGGGAGAGGCGTGGCTGTACAGCAATACGAATTACTACTTGCTGGGAATTGTGATCGAGCGCGCAACGAAAAAGTCGCTGAACGAATTCGCGACGGAAAATATTTTCAATCCGCTGGGTATGACGCACACACGCTTTTACGACGACCACACGTTGATACTGGCGGGGCGAGTTGCGGCATACGACTCGGGAAACGATGGCAAGTTTCTGGTGGACTGGTCGACGCAGTATGACATTGTTGGCGCGGGTGGGTTGATGAGTACGGTAGACGATCAACTGTTGTGGGACCGGAATTTTTACGAAAACAAGCTGGGCAAAGGGACGCTGGTGAAAGAGCTGCAAACCAAAGGTGTGTTGAACGATGGCAAGGCGATCAGCTATGCGCTGGGGTTAGAGATCGCAAGCTACCGTGGATCGCCGATTGTGGAACACGATGGGGCACTATACGGATACCGCACCAATATTTTGCGGTTTCCGGACCGCCGGTTCACGGCAGTTTGCCTTTGTAACCTGTCGAACGCCAATCCGCACGATTTGAGCCGCAGAGTTGCGGATATTTATTTGGATAAAGAGCTACAGGCGTTAGCCGTGGAACCGATAGTGCCAAACGGCAAAGGCCTTCCCGATGCGCATCAGTTTGTGGGGAAATATCTGGACCCGCAAAAACATTTTGTTTATACGTTTTCGGCGGCAGATGGGCAGCTGATGGCATGGGGAGCAAAGCTGAGGCGCGTGGGACCAAGTCAATTTAGGGATTTGGGGACGGGAACGATTACGTTTGAAGGCTCGGGCGCGGAGATGAAAGCTATTTTGGAAATGGATGGGAAAGCATTCTTCGCGGGACAAAGAGTGGAGCCGCCACAGCTGAGCGGAGCGGAGTTGGCGGCGTACGAAGGAAATTATCGGAGCGGAGAGTTGGAGGCGACGTACACGTTGAAGGTGGCGCAAGGAAAATTGACACTGCGAATTGGATGGAATCCCGCGGTGATACTGACGCCGCTGACGAAGGATGAGTTTGAGAGCGAGGAATACGGGACGATTGTGTTTCAGAGGGACGGGAACGGGCAGCTAAACGGATTCAGTGTGTACACAGTGGAAGCACGGGACATTGGCTTTGATAAGGTGAAGTGAGCCAGCGGATTTCACCACAGAGTTCGCAGAGGAGCGCGGAGATACCGAGCACAGCCAGAAGGCCAGTGCCTGAACCATCATTTCTTAGACTTGGTGGGAGTGACGCGCTTGATGAGCTCCTGGGCGTCAAAGGGGGCGCGGACTTTGGCGTCGTTGTCGAAATAGACGAAGACGTCGCGGGAACTGGCTTTGGGCGGCTTGGTTTTCAGGATTTTCTCCGTGGGGGGCTCGCCACCTTTCGCCCAGGCTAGAACCCATTGGGCGCATTCGTCCAAGGCTTTGGCGTCGTAGCCGCTGGCGTAGAGCACTTCGGAGCCGTGCATCCGGCAATAGACAAAGTCGGCAGTGACGTCGGTGATTTTGGGCCACTCGACGGTATCGGCGCAAACGATGGCGACGTCATATTTGCGCAGCATCTCCATAAATTCAGGGACGGCGAAACTTTTGTTGCGAATTTCGATGGCGTGACGAAGCTTGTGACCGTCCTCCGCGTTGTCAAAGGCGGCGCGCTTTTTCATCCAACTGTCGTGATTGGAAGCGAGATATTTTCCGGCGGCGGTGTCGTGCGGCAGCATCTTCAGGAAATTTTCCATTTTGTCGGGTTCGAATTTGAAGTTTGGCGGAAATTGCCAAAGGAACGGGCCGAGTTTCTCGCGGAGGAGCAGCACGCCAGAGGCCAGGAAATTGGCGAGAGGAGCTTCTACTTCGCGGAGGCGTTGAATGTGCGTGATGTAGCGCGGACCCTTGACGCTGAACTTGAAGTTGGCGGGAACATCTTTGTACCAGCTCGCGAAGCTAGTCGGTCGCTGCAGGGAATAGAAGGTGCCGTTGATCTCCAGGGAAGTAAGCTTGCTGGAAGCGAACTCCAGTTCCTGGCGTTGCGGGAGTTTGGGAGGATAGAAGACGCCGCGCCAGGGCACGTAACGCCAACCCGAGATGCCGATGCGAATTTCGCCCGTCTTTGCCATTAGCGAGAGTGCTCGAATAGCGTTTGCCTAGAGCAGGGTGGAGGCTCTGGCAGGGCAAAACAATACGGAAAATCCGTTATGGAGGCAAGTGCGGCGTGCTACGAGGCGGAGGCAGCGACTTGAGAAGCGAGTTGTTCCCGAGTGATGAACTTGGATTCCCGTGAAAAAAGCTCGGCGAGATGATGGGCAAGGCGTGGTTTCACTTCGGATAGCAACACGGCGCGCTGAAGAAGCTTTTCGAGCGAAGTGGCCTTGCGGTCGGCAATACCGCAGGGAATGATCAGATCGAAATAGCGAAGATCGGTGGAAACATTGTAGGCGAAGCCGTGGGAAGTGACCCAGCGGCTGATGTGAACACCAATGGCGGCAAGTTTCTCCTCAGTGGGACTGGCGTCGACCCAAATGCCGGTTTTGCCGGGGATGCGATAGGCAGTGACGCCGAAATCGCCAGAGGCTCGAATCATGGCTTCTTCGAGGGTGCGGACATACCAGCCAACGTCGCGTTTAATTTTGTCGAGATTGAGAATGGGATAGCCGACGATCTGTCCGGGACCGTGGTAGGTGACGTCTCCGCCGCGATTGGTGGGATGGAGTTCGACGTTTTTTTGGCGGAGGACATGTTCAGAGGCCAGCAGATTGGTGCGGTTGGCGTTGCGGCCCAAAGTGATGACGTGGGGATGCTCACAGAACAGCAACACATCGTCGATAGCGTTGACCTTACGTGCGGCGACGAGGAACTGCTGAAGGGCGTAAGCCTCGGAGTAAGAGATCAGGCCCAGGTCGGAGATGAGAAGCGGTGGCATGGCAGAAGAGTGAAAAAGTTCAATCGTATAAAAGTGTCAGAGTTTCTGACGTGTTTTTTGCGTCTTGCCATTATTGGCGCTGAGAACGGCTTGTTTACTAACCGTCGCTGCTAGACGTTGATCTGCAGGCCACGGACGGAAGCGAACGCGTCGCCCATGGCTTCCCAAACGGTGGGGTGCGCATGGACCATGTTCATCATGTCGTCGATGGTGCCTTCGAGCTTCAGCACAGTGGCAGCTTCCGCAATAATTTCGGTGGCCAGCGGGCCAATGATATGAATGCCGAGCACTTCGCCATATTTTTCGTCGGAAACGACTTTGATGAAGCCGCCATGGTTGCCAAGGATCGTCGCTTTGCTATTGCCGATGAACGGGAATTTCCCGACCTTGACGGCATAGCCGGCTTCTTTGGCTTGCTTTTCGGTTAAGCCGATGGAACCGATCTGCGGCTCGCAGTAAGTGGCATTGGGAATGCGCGTTTTGAGAAGCTTCTGTGTAGGCAGGCCCTTGATGTGCGTGACAGCGATGATACCTTCCATCATGGCGGCATGCGCAAGTTGCGGCATACCCGCGACGATATCGCCGACGGCGTAAAGATTTGGCTCCGTCGTTTGGAAGTGTTCGTCCACGTGGACGAAGCCGCGTTCGAGTTGCGCCTTGGATTTTTCGAGGCCGCAATTCTCCGTGAGCGGCTTACGGCCGACGGCGAGAAGCAGTCTCTCAGCTTGCAGGGTTTGCGCTTTCCCGTCTTTATCCTTAAAAGAAACGGTGACGCATTTCGCGTCCTTCTTCACGCCGTCCACAGCGCAACCGGTGAAGATATTAATACCTTTTTTCTTGAAGGACTTTTCGAGCTCGGAAGAAATCTCCTCGTCTTCGAGAGGTGTGACGCGTGGTAAGGCTTCGAGAATCGTGACCTGCGTGCCGAAGGAGTTGTAGATAGAGGCGAATTCCACGCCAACGGCGCCGGCGCCGACAACGATGAGGGTTTTGGGAATGTTGGGCAATTCGAGAATTGAGCGATTGGTGAGAATCTGCTTGTGGTCGGGCTCGATACCGGGCAGAGATTTCGCTTCTGATCCACTAACGAGGAGAATGTTGCTGGCTTCGATGGTGGATTTCTTGCCGTCTTTCTCGACGGACACTTTGCCGGGCCCTTCATAGCGGCCCCACCCCTGCTGCCACTCGACCTTATTCTTCTTGAAAAGGAATTCAATACCCTTGGCGTGCTTGGTGACAATTTTGCTTTTGCGGGCGAGGATATTGGCCCAATTGACCTTGATGCCCGCAACCTCGAAGCCCAGTTCAGCACCGTTTTTGAAGTGATCGTAAACGTCGGCGTGATGGAGAAGCACTTTGGTGGGAATGCAGCCTACGTGCAGACAGGTGCCGCCAAGGAAGGGATCCTTCTCGACGACGACGGTTTTGAGGCCGAGTTCGCCGGCGCGGATGGCCGAAACATAGCCCCCGGGACCGCTGCCGATAATCGCCACGTCATATTTCGCCACGCCCAATCTCCCTTCACAAAGAACGCACGACAAATTTTGGCCGAACCATCACGGCGGCTCTTGATGAAAGCAAACCCATTGGATGCTTGGCGACCGTAGACCGGTAGAACTGATGGAACGAACCGAAACCCTGAAGAGGAATTGTAACAGCCGGTAACACAGGGTCGCAACGCAGGGAGAAGAACACGTGGAGATTCCATTTCGGAACTGCGCGGAGTACCAGAACTGCGGCGCCATTACTTTGCAGTACTAATCGAGTTTACCATCGTATTGATTACTACATTATACTATACAAAAACATATTATACCGCAGAGACTCCCTTGTCGCCGCTCAGGGCACGACGCGAAAACGGAGGAGCGCATGTCGAAGAAAGATGGAATCCGTTGGCATTGTCCGAACCGCGACTGCAACTGGACCGTGGTGGCAATACCAGACGCGGGCGAAATTCCGGCGGAGCCACGATGTATCTGCGGGCGAACGATGCAGAGAGGGGACGCGGTACCAGCGTTCCACTATCTGGATTTCTTAAGAGACGACACGGCAGACGAGAAGGAAGCCGGGGCCGCCAACAAGGAGTGAGTTGCCATGCGGACCACGCGGATCGAAGTACTGCAGAGCCGGGGAGAAATACCTCTAGTGGTGCGGTCAAGATTCGAGAGAACCTTTTTTGGATTGGGAGCGTTTGCGGCCGCAATTTTATTGGTGGGGGGCGCCTATTTGATGACCGAGGCACTGATCGATCCCATTGGGGCGTCCGATCTCGCAGTGCTTGCGGCCGGATTCGCGCTGTCTCTCTCGAGTTTTTTAGTGGTGTACCTGGTTCTGCCACAAAGAAGAATACAGATGGCGAAAGACGAGCCGGGAGAGCGGGCCGAGGAGGAACGGAAAAACCGGACAATAACGGTTTATGGCCAGACGGTACACCGGCAATTGATGGCGAAAGAATCGTTGAGCATCGACAAGCATCTGCCAGGACCGATGTGAGAACCGATCAGGCGCGAGCCGCAGCGGCCAAGTAGTGCTTCTCTAAAATGATGCGGTGATGACGTTCGTGGCCGGCAATGACGAAGCCGAGCGCGAAAACACTGACTTCCTTCTGGCTGGCGATACCCCGGCGGAGCCAAGCCTCGTGATCGAGGGAACGGACCAGGCAGATGGTGGACTGGCGGACGGCAGAAAATTCCTCGAGAAGATCTGGAAGTGTGCGCGAAGCGAAGTTGCCGTTCTTGACATAGCCGTCCTGCTCAAAGCTGGGTAAGGGCGTATTATCGGCGCGAGCAAAGCGCAACAAGCGGTAGCCAAAGATGCGCTCCGCGTCAATGATGTGGCCGAGAACTTCCTTGATAGACCATTTGCCGGGAGCATAGCGGAAGTCCGCCTGCTGCTCCGTTAACGGGGAAAGCATCTCGACCAGCTCCCTCCGTTGGTCTTGCAGGATCTCCAGAAAGTCCCCGCTGGGAACCAGGTCAATATATTTGGCGTAAGCGATGGTGTACTCGTCCTGTTGTGGGCGCTTCTGTGTCATGATTCCGGTACCTCCCGGCAAGCTGGAGGAGGAGATTATATCGCGAGAAAGGGCCGGGGGCTGCTGGAAACGGAACAACGCGAATGAGCGGATTGCGTTTTGAAGAAATGCGGGTGGCGTTTCAGGGGGAGCCCGGGGCTTTCAGCGAGGCTGCGGCGTTGCAATTATTGGGGGATAGGATAACGACGGTACCCCGGCCGACGTTCGAAGCCACCTTTCGGGCGGTTAAGGAAGGTGTAGCTGACGCACTGATGGTGCCGGTGGAGAACACGCTGGCGGGTTCGGTAGTACGGGTGTACGACTTGCTGCTGGAGAGTCCGCTGGAAATCTGCGGAGAGACGATTCTGCCGATCGAACATCACCTGATGGGTTGCCCAGGCGCGACATTTGGGGAGCTGAGGTCGGTGGCATCGCACCCGATGGCGTTGGCGCAATGCGAGCGATTTTTTGAGGCGAACTCCAAGCTGAAGCGTGTCCCGGCAGAAGATACAGCGGGGAGCGTACGCGAGATGATGGATCGTGGGGACAAGAGCGCGGCCTCCATTGCGGGGAGACGCGCAGCGACCGTGTATGGAGCGATCCTGTTGCGGGAAAACATTGAAGATAACGCAGAGAATTTCACACGATTCGTGCTGCTGTTGCCGCCGGAGGAGGCACAAAGGTTCCGGACCAAGGACGCGAGGAAAATGTCGTTAGCGATGCGGTTGGCACACCGGCCAGGAGCGCTGTTGGCCTCGCTGGAACCATTTTCCCGGCATGGCGTGAACTTGCTGAAGATCGAAAGCCGGCCGATCCACGGTAAACCGTTCGAGTATCAATTTTACGTGGACGTGGAAGCAGAAAAACGAGAATCGCTGGAGAAGGCGTTGAGGGAAGTGCGCGAAGCGACGAGCGAGTTGCGGGTATTAGGATTTTGCGCCGGGGCAAAGCGATAGAAGAATCGTGCGGCCGATGTAGGAATGTTGGCGATTGCACGGACCTGGCGTGACGACTGCTCTGTAGGGCCCTCAGCGTATGTGCTAGCATTGATATCTGCGCAATTTGTACCTGCCTGAGTAAGGAGCCTACCGGAATGCCTGCGACTATGAAGGCTTTGCGGAAGACGCAAGCGGGAAAAGGTCTGCAGATGGACAAGACGGCGGTACCGTCGATAGGCCCGACGGATGTGTTGGTGCGCGTAAAAGCAACTTCGATCTGCGGCACGGACCTGCATATTTATGGATGGGATCGCTGGTCCCAGGGGCGTATCAAGCCGCCCGTCACTTTGGGCCACGAATTTTGCGGCGTGGTAGAGCGGGTCGGCGAAGAAGTAACCGCCGTGCGCGCCGGAGATTTTGTCAGCGCGGAAATGCACTTGAACTGCGGGCATTGCCACCAGTGCCGGTTGGGTCAGGCGCACATCTGCCAGAATGTACGAATTATCGGCATTGATATCGATGGGGCGTTTGCCGAATTTGTAAAAATTCCGGCAACGAATATCTGGAAACTCGATCCGGCGATACCCGAACACTATGCGGCGATTCTCGATCCTCTAGGCAATGCGGTACACACCGTGCTGGCCGGAGCGATTGCGGGGCAAACAGCGCTGGTGACCGGTTGCGGACCGATTGGGCTGATGTCCATTGCGCTGGCCAAAGCCTGCGGAGGTTCCACGGTGTTTGCTACCGAAACGAACGAGCATCGGCGCAAACTGGCCAAGGAAATGGGTGCGGATTTTGTCTTGAATCCAGCGACGGAAGATCCGGTGAAGAAGATTCTGCGGGCTACCGGGGGAACCGGGGTCGACGTACTACTGGAGATGAGCGGAAATCCCGTGGCGATCCAACAAGGTTTCAAGGCGTTGCGGGCAGGCGGCCGGGCTTCACTGCTGGGTATTCCCACGGAAAATGTGCCGTTGGATTTGGTTCAGGATGTGATTTTCAAAGGCGCGACGGTGCAGGGGATTTATGGGCGCCGCATGTATGAGACGTGGGTGCAAATGACCGCCTTACTGAAGGCGGGACGTCTGAACCTGGATCCGCTGTTTGGGGAACGCTTAGAACTGGAGAATTTCGAAGCGGCCTTCGCCAAGCTGCAAAGTGGACTGGCGGGGAAGATCCTGATGTATCCGAATGGCATCCAAAAGTAAGCCAGCCTCCAGCCTTTCACCACAGCCCGGCAATATTGAATTTGAAATATAGCAATTGGGAGCAAGCACATGAGTGAATCCGGAACACAAACCACGAAACAGAATCCACTGCAGTATGTAAGCGAAACATTGCAGGATTTGCGGGCAAAGGGTGTGGCCCCGAAACTGAGAGTGCTCGAGGGCGAGCAGAAACCCGTCTGCGTATTTGACGGGCGGGAAATCATCAATCTGGCTTCGAATAACTATTTGGGGCTGACCTCGAACCGGGCGTTGCGCAAGGCGTCGATTGAAGCGGTGCGCAAGTTGGGTGTGGGCGCCGGTGCGGTGCGTACCATCGCCGGAACCATGCAGATTCACATGGAACTGGAAGAGCAGATCGCCAAGTTCAAACACGTCGAAGCTTGCGTGGTCTTTCAGTCCGGCTTCACGGCGAACGCCGGTACCGTTTCTGCCGTGTTGGGGAAAGACGATCTGATCATCAGCGACGAATTAAACCACGCGTCCATTATCGACGGCGCGCGGCTCTCCAAAGCGACCATCAAGGTCTTCAAGCACAAGGACGTTAAGGATTGCGAGCGCATCCTGGCAGAACACACCAGCTTTGCGGGCAGAAAGCTGATTATCACCGACGGGGTGTTCTCGATGGATGGAGACATTGCGCCTTTGCCGCAGTTGTGCGACCTGGCGGAAAGATACGGTTGCATCATGATGGTCGACGACGCGCACGCCAGCGGCGTGTTGGGCAAAGGTGGCCGCGGCTCTGTGGATCATTTCCAGTGCCATGGGCGCGTGCACATCCAGGTGGGAACCCTGAGCAAGGCGATCGGTTCGATGGGCGGCTATGTGTGCGGTTCGCGTGATCTGATCGATTTTTTGTATCTGCGCGCGCGGCCCTTTCTGTTTTCGACCTCGCACCCGCCTGCAACCGCGGCCGCTTGCCAGGCGGCGTTCACGCTGCTCGACTCCGCCGAAGGCGAGAAGTTGGTGAAGAAATTGTGGGCCAATACAAAATTCTTCAAGCGCGAATTGAAGAAGCGTGGCTTCGAGTTCAAGGCCAGCGAAACGCCGATTATTCCCATTCACGTGGGCGACGCTGCAAAAGCTTTTGAATTCTCGCGCACCCTGTTTCACGCTGGCGTGTTCGCGCCGGCAGTAGGCTATCCGACCGTTGCAGAAGGAAAAGCGCGGCTGCGGGCGATTGTCAGCGCGGCCCACAAGCGGGAACACCTGATGAAGGCTGCTGACACGCTCGCGGAAGTCGGGAGAACCCTGGGCATCGTACAGTAATTGCCTGAAGCAAAATTGCATACCCCTGCATAGAAATCCCAAATGAGTGATTTTGGGGAGGAACGGGTGTGTCCGTCCCTACGTCTAATTTCGGGAAGAGTCATCGTAACGTTTGCCCCCTTCTCGCCACACGTTGTACTTCCTTAGGGGGTGCAGCCAGCCACGCACAACAAAAATGGGAGGTTTCATGAGCATCAACCGTTTCTCAATTTTGGCGGCCGCCGGGTTGTTGAGTGCCGGCATGACTTGCGTTCACGCGCAACCTGCACAGCCGCAGCAACCGGCACAACGCAGCTCACAACCAGCCTCGGCACAAGCGCAAACTCCATCTGACGGACAGGCGCTGCCGGCGGGCGCTCCTATCGACGCAGCACTCAACAAATCGCTCAATTCGAAGAGAGCAAAGCCCGGCGACGCGGTTACCGCAACCGTTACCCAGAACACGGAAGCGAACGGGAGAATCATGATCCCTCAAGGTACGCGTCTCGAAGGCCACGTGACCGAGGCTTCGGCACGTTCCAAGGGTGCGCCGATCAGTTCTCTCCAGATCGTTTTCGATAAAGCGGTCCTGAAGCATGGAGAAACCATTCCGGTCACTGTGACCGTACAGGCTCTGGCGCTTTCGCAGAGCGAAGCCACCTCGCAAAACAACACCAACATTAATATGGATACGATGGGCGGCGTGCCGTCTTCGGACATGAACCGCGGAATGACGGCAACGCAGCCGCAGCCACAAGCCAACCCAGCGCCGCATACCTACTCCGCTAGTTCAAATGCGCCGAATTCGCCAGCGGTTCCCGCCAGTTCTGGAGCGGTGGGCGGGCTGGATGCGCGCGGGCAACTAAAAGCGAACAGTAAAGGCGTCTTCGGATTGCCGGACATTGCATCAGACAATGCCGCTGCACCGCAGGAATCTGCCCGAATCACTTCCACCAGCAAGGATCTGCACCTGGATGGCGGCACACAACTGTTGCTGTTGACCCGAGGCGCGGCCAACACGAACCAGAAGCCACAATCTTAAGAATGTTGGGGCGCGTTTTAAAACGCTGCCCGAACTTTTTCCGGGGTTGCCCAGCCCAAGGAGGGAATGGGTATGAGGCGATTGACAGTTACGATAGTAAGTGGATTTCTGTTTGCGGGAATCGCTGTGGCGCAGTCAGATAAGGACTTGACGCTGAAAAGCCAAGCAGAATCTGCGCCTAACTCCGCAAACGAACGCTTGCCGGAGGGCGCGACTATTCCTGCGACGCTTACGAAAGCCGTGGACTCGGACAAGGTGAAGAAGGGCGACCAAGTCACCGCGCGCACGATTGCAGCAACCAAAGCAGACGGCAAAACCGTGATTCCCGAGGACTCCATTGTCCGAGGCCATGTTACCCAGACTTCGGCTCGGGGAAGGGGCGACTCCTTCTCCACTCTCGGAATTGTTTTTGATAAGGCTGTTCTGAAAAATGGCGAAGAGATGCCGATCAACGTGAATGTGCAAGCGATTGCCCCGCCGGCAAGTGCCGTAAACAGTGCGCCGAGTCCGAGCACGACTCCACTGAAGGGTGGGTCGTCGAAGGGTGGCGCCGGTCAGGGGAACAGCTCTCCGGCCACGCCGGCATCGCCACCAACCGTGCCCGACACGGTTGGGAACACCGGCACAAACCAAGCTACACCTGCCGTCAAGGGCGGCTTGGATGACAACGGTGTGTTGAAACCAAACAGTCGCGGAGTTTATGGTTTCCAAGGAATTGGCATGGCGACAAGCTCCGACGGCCAGCACGCAGCAGTAATCACGTCAACGGACAAGTCTGTGCACCTAAATAGCGGAACGCAGCTGCTGCTGGCCGCGGAGCCAGTAGGCACGCAGACGTCCACGAGATAGTAAAACCGCTGACGAAGCGAGCAAATCTAGCAGAAACAGAAGGGCGTTGTACCCGGCAAGGCAACGCTAAAGCGGATTCGTGTAGAATCGCCGCGATGTTGTTGCGAGGCGGGCGACGATGCGAGTTTTTATTTGCGTCCTCTTGATTGTGGGTTTTGCGGCGGCACGTACGCCCAGAGAAGTTCTTCCTCGCATTCTGCACGAGGATGAATTTTCGGTTGTTGGAATTGAGGTTCGTACAAGCAATGCGAAAGAGATGGCCGGTAACGGGGTCATCGGTAAACAATGGCAACGCTTTTTCCAGGAAGGCGTGCTGCAGAAGATCCCGAACAAGGCGAGCGGCAACATCTACGCGATCTACAGCGACTACGTGAGCGATCGCAACGGCGAATATTCTTTCACGTTGGGAGCCAAGGTGCTGCCAGGGACAACGCCGCCGGCTGGTTTTGTTCTAAAGAAGGTGCCTACCGGCAGCTACGCGGTGGTGACCACTGAAACAGGGCCGTCTGGCAAGGTTGTCTCGCAAGCTTGGCAGCGCGTGTGGGTAATGGAAGATCGACACGAATTGGGCGGAGCGCGCGCTTATCGGACCGATTTCGAACTCTACGATCAACGGGCGTCCGATCCGCAAAACGCGCAAGTGGATTTGTACATCGGCTTGAAATAAGCCCTGCCGCGGCTGTTTGTTCCTGAGGCCCAGAAAGGCGCTTTGCTATACTCGCTGGATGGCCGGTCAGGTGGAAACTCGTAAGACACTCTTCCTGGTAGACGCGATGGCACACGTTTACCGAGCATTTTATGCGCCGATGGTGCGCATGAACGCTCCCAGCGGTATTCCCACCAAGGTTCCTTTCCTGTTTGCGAATATTTTGCGGCGATTGATAAAGGATTACCGGCCCGACTATATCGGGATCGTGTTCGACACCAGCAAACCGACTTTCCGCGACAAGCTGTTCGAGTCCTATAAGGCGCACCGCCCACCCATGCCGGACGAAATGAGCCAGCAATTGCCATACGTGCGGCGGCTATGCGAGGCGATGTGCATGCCGATTCTGGAACTCGACGGCTATGAAGCGGACGATGTCATTGGGACGCTGTCGAAGAAAGCGGCGGAGAATAACCTGGATGTGCTGGTGATTTCGAACGACAAGGACATGATGCAATTGGTGAATTCCGGCGTGCGCATCTTGCGGACCGGGTCGGGCGGCGCAAAAGCGGACACCATCGTCGACGCGAAAAAAGTGGAAGAACTTCTGGGCGTTCCGCCGGAAAAAGTGATCGACTTAATGGCCCTGCTGGGTGACACGATCGACAACATTCCGGGAGCGAAAGGAATCGGCGAAAAAGGCGCAACGGAACTGATCCAAAAATACGGCACGGTCGAAGCAGCACTGGCGCGCGCGGAAGAAGTGAGCAACAAACGTTACCGCGAAGCGCTGCAACAACAAAAAGAGCAAGTGCTGATGAGCAAGCAACTTGCCGCCATCGACTTGGCGGTTCCGCTGGAACTGGATCTCGAGAAGCTGAAAATCTGTCAACCGAACGCGAGTACTCTGATCGAACTGTACCGCGAGCTAGGTTTTAATTCGCTGCTGAAGGAATTGCTGTCCAGTGGACCGACCGACCAGAACCCCACGGCTGCGCCAGCGCAGGGAGTGGCGATCGTGCCTCCCGAAGGCGCACCCGAAAAACGCGATTACGCGCAGTTTGCGAATGCGGAAGAATTAGCCGGCTATTTGAAGAGAGTGCCGGCAAGAGCGCCCTTGGCGTTGTGGCTGAATCTGGATATGGGCGGACGCGACTCCGAGGGATTTGGCACGCATTTGGCCGGAATCGAATTTTCTTCTAAGGCCGGCGAGGGCCGCGCGATTTGGGCCGACGAAAAGGGCGAGGCGTTACAAGCGTCGCAGAGCGTGTTTGCGGACGAAAAGCGCCGCAAAATCGTGCACGATCCGAAGTTGTTTCAATTGTTGGCCGGCAAAGTGAACAAAATCGAGCACGCCACGCAGCTTTACGATTACTTGCTGCGCCCGACGACCGCGAAACACGAATTCGCGGACGTGGTTTTCCGTACATTCAATGTTCCCATGGGCGGCGGGGCCGGAGAACGCGCGGATTATCTGCAGCGGCTGGCACCGGTGCTGCGGCAGCAAGTAGAACAGCAGGGCCTGGCGAAGGTTTACGAGAAAATTGATCTTCCGCTCTCGGGTGTGCTGGCGGAAATCGAGCGAACCGGGATTCGCGTCGATCCCAAAGCACTGGAAAAAATGTCGGCGACCATGGAGAAGGAAGTTCGGCGTCTGGAAAAGGAAATCTGGACGCTCGCCGGGACGGATTTCAACGTGAATTCTCCCACGCAGCTCGCGGAAGTGCTATTCGACAAGCTGAACTTGCAGCCGCCGGGGAGGCGCAGCAAAGCGAAGGTGCGCTCTACCGCCGCGGATATTTTGGAAGAGCTGGCAAACCAACATGAGTTACCGGCCAAAGTAATTGAGTATCGCGAGATTGCAAAGCTGAAATCCACCTATGTGGACACGTTGCCCAAGTTGATTCATCCCGAAACAGGCCGCTTGCACACCAGTTTTTCTCAAACAGGTACAGCGACCGGCCGTTTGAGTTCCAGCGATCCCAATCTGCAGAACATTCCGATTCGCAGCGAATTGGGACGCGAAATCCGCGCAGCTTTCGTGGCGGAAAAAGACAACCTGCTGCTGTCAGCCGACTATTCGCAGATCGAATTGCGCATCATGGCGCACTTTTCGCGCGATCCCGTGCTGGTAGAGGCATTTCGCAATGGCGAGGATATCCACGCGCGTACGGCCCAGGAAGTGTTTGGCGTGGGACCCCTGGCGCAGACCGCGGATCATCGCCGGGCCGCGAAGGCCATCAACTTCGGAATCATTTATGGACTGTCGGCGTTCGGCTTGGCGAAGCAATTGGGAATCGATCAGAGAGAGGCCGCGCAATTCATCAATGCATATTTCACCCGCTATCGCGGCGTAAAGGAATATCTGGACAATATCCTTGTAGAGACGCGGAAGAGCGGAGTAGCCAAAACCTTGTTTGGCAGAATCCGCCCGATTTCGGAGATCAACGCACCCCAGATGCAGTTGAGAAATTTCGCTGAGCGCACCGCGTTGAATTCGCCACTGCAGGGCACCGCAGCGGACCTGATCAAAATGGCGATGATCTCAATCGACCAGCGAATCCGCGAAAAGAAATTGGGCACGCGAATGATTCTGCAAGTGCACGACGAATTGCTCTTTGAAGTGCCCGAGAAGGAAAAGAATACGGTGGAGGCCCTGGTGCGCGAAGAAATGGAAGGCGTCTACAAACTGGCCGTGCCGCTGGTCGTGGAAATTGGAATCGGGCCGAATTGGCGCGATTTGGATTGAGCTGGAACTTTGAAACTGGGCCCTGGCGATTGGTAGTACCATGGAATAGGCCCTCATTGAGCTGTCCTGACGAGCAGGCAATGCATTCGTAACGGAAGGGGTGCCACCTTCCACCCGCCTAGGAAGTACGTGCTAGCCTGAAATCGAATTGAGTTAGGTGTGTGATGCTGCGAAGCAAGATGCTGTTGACGATCGGGGCAATCGCGGGGGTTTTTGCCGGCTGCAGCGGCAGCGGAAGCTCGGGACAAAACAGCGGGGGAAGCGGTACGGCCGTTTCGTTGTCGCTGACTCCAACAAGCGCCACCGTAATCGTAAACAAAACTGAGCAGTTTCAGGCGACGGTAACTGGCTCGATGAACACTGCCGTCACCTGGGAAGTAAACGGAGTAGCCAACGGAAACGCGACCTACGGAACAATTTCCTCTACGGGCGTTTATACAGCGCCGGTCAGCGTACCCAATCCAGCGACCGTTGATGTCATGGCAATCGCGCAAGCCAGCGCGGCCGCGAACCAGTCCGCTTCGGTACTCATTGTTTCCGCCAATCCGAATCAGCAAGCACAAAGCACTCCTGTGAAGCTCGGCACTTCCGGGGGGAACGCCAACGATTCCAGTACGCAATCGGGCCAGATTACTTGCTGCGGCGGAACGCTCGGCGCTTTGGTTCAACGCAACGGCAATTTTTATATTTTAAGCGCGAACCATGTGTTGGCGCGCAGTGATTCCGCGAATATAGGGGATTCGATTATTCAGCCCGGGTTGATCGACACGTCTGACTGTTTGCCGGCCGGGACCACCACGGTAGCCAATTTGAGCCAGTTCGTGAATTTGCAAGCGGCGGGGACTGACGTGGATGCCGCTATGGCTCAAATCGTCAGCGGAACTGTGGATACGAGCGGAAATATTCTATTGCTGGGATCGACGGCCACAGGTGGGACACCCGATCCCGGTGCTCCGCATGCCGGCAACGGCATCGTCGCGGTGATCGGCGAGAACGTCGCGAAGAGCGGACGCACCTCGGGATTAACTTGCTCGGCGGTCGACGCCATCGATGTCCAGACATCGGTCAGCTATCAGACCGGGTGCAACACCGGTACGACTTTCAACGTGACGTTCACGGGCCAGCTTTCTGTTTCGGGCGGTAGCTTCAGCATTTCGGGAGATTCCGGTTCGCTCATTGTGGATCAGAACACCGCGGACCCAGTGGGGCTGCTTTATGCGGGATCGGACAGCGACACGGTGGCCAATCCCGTTTCAGATGTGTTGAACGCGCTGGCCGATAGCCAGGGTAACAAGCCAACGTTCGTGGGGAGCGCGGCTACTCATAATGTGATCGGCTGCTCGCTGGCAGCCAATGCCGCCAAAACCACGCAGGAGCAAGCGGGCGCAGCAATACCTCCAGAGCAACTGGCCGTGGCGCAACGCGCACGCGATCTGCACGCGCCGGAGTTGCTGGCCAATCCGTACGTTCAGGCGATCGGCGTGGGAGCCAGCATTGATCACCCTGGCAGCGCTGCGGTAATCGTAGTGGTGGACCCGAAGCAAATTCCAACGGCGATTCCAGATGAGTTGGATGGCGTGCCGACACGCGTCGTGCGAAACCAGCCGGCGGCTGGCCTAGGTCCACACGGGATTTTTGACGCAAACGTGGCAGGCCGGATCGCGCCCGTGATAGATACGTTTGCGGTGAACAGCATCTCGAAAGCGGAATTGGCACGCGCGCGGGCAGTGCATCTAGCGCACTCCAGTGTGCTGATGAAACAGCCTGGGATCCAAGGCGTGGGGATTACCTCCAGCGCCGATGCACCGAGCGAGGCAGCGTTGATGATTTTCGTCATTCGCGGTGTGCCGCGAAATCCTCTGCCGATGATGATCGATGGATTACGGACGCGGATTCGCGAATCGAGCCGCTTCACCGCAGGGGACCACGTCCGTCAAGCCGGCGCGGGCTGTCGAATATCTGCGCCGCGGCCTTCGGCTGCTGACGTTTCCGACTAACCAAGCGAGTGCCTTTCGTCAGTGATACGGCGCACGGCAGCGCGGTCGTCCTTACATAGCACAATTGGGCGCAAAACGGCCCTTGCACTCTATCTTTGCCCCATTTCCGGGCGTAGAATCAGCCTAGACACTCTCCGCATTCGCTCCCGGACAGTCCTACCTAGGGGGTATATATGCGACGCATTTTCCTACTCATCTGCGCCGTCCTGCTAACCGCTGCAGGAATTGGCTTCGCACAACAATCCAGCGATAAGGGCAAGTCAGGGCAAACCGCCGAACCGGCAGCTGCGCCCATACCGGCGGACATTGCGGCCAAGAAAAACCCGGTCAAGGCCACACCGGAAAGCCTTGCCGAGGCGAAGAAGTTGTACGGTTACCACTGCGCCATGTGCCACGGAAAAGACGGGGATGGCAAAGGCGATCTGGCGGAGCAAATGAAACTGCAACTGAAGGATTGGCGCGATCCAAGCTCACTTAACCGCTACACGGATGGCGAATTGTTCTATATCATCACCAACGGACGCGGACAGATGGTCGGCGGCGAAGGTGATCGCACCAAGGAAGAAGTGCGCTGGAACCTGGTGGCGCTGGTGCATTCGTTCTCGCAGAAACCAGCGGAACAAACGGCCAAGCCGTAGTTGCTGTTGAACAGTATCGACTCGACATTAGGGCGCCCCGGAACCCTCGGGGCGTCTTTTTTTTTCGCGCCGCGTTATGCTGTCTCCCAGGCCTTGCAAGTTTGAGGAGGACAAGATGGCCCACTCACCGAAGTTTCTGGCAATCGTGAATGATGCAAAGAAAAGAGTGAAAGAGACGAACGTCCCCGACGTAAAACGCCGCATCGACGCGGGAGAGAAGTTCGTCCTGGTGGATGTCCGGGAAGAAAGCGAGTTTGCCCGGGGCCACTTGCCGGGAGCGATTCATTTAGGCAAAGGGATCATTGAGCGCGATATCGAACAGCGTGTGCCCGGCGCGGACACAAAACTTATTCTGTATTGCGGCGGTGGGTTCCGCTCGGCGCTGGCTGCGGACAACCTGCAGAAAATGGGCTATACCAACGTGGAGTCGATGGACGGCGGATGGAAGGGCTGGCTCGACGCCGGGTATCCCACGCAAAAAAGCTAAGCAGAACTCTCCACATGAACCGAGGGGAAAGTTTGGCTGGGGCGGAAGGATTCGAACCTTCACCATCCTCATTAACAGTGAGGTGTCCTACCGGTTGGACCACGCCCCAGCGGGATGCGAGACTCGCTCTCGACAGCAGGTAGGCTTCGCCACGGAAGACCGCGACAGAAGACATAAGTAAGAATAGCACGCGAGTCGATATCACCAGAAGTGAGATGAGATTAGGCTGAGCATAAGAAATGTTTATTGGAGAGACCTCCCGCCCCATCTGGCACCCACAGCCGAATCATCTTTACGAGTATTCGATAGAACGTCGCGGCGGTCGACAGGCCTCGCCGCGAAAGCAATTTCGTTTTTGTTGAAATTTTCGCAAACGCGCTTTTTTCCACAAGTTCCGAAGTACCTGCCGGCGGCGAAAAATCTTGTTCAGAGTTGCAATCCTTTTAAATTTGATGGAAACTATGCGGTCGCATTACTGACCCGGACGCGCGCTGTTCGGCAAAGGAAGCATCACTTCTCCTGCGATTGACGGCCCTGGGAGAAGCTGGTGGTTCTCAGCGCATTTCGACATGGCCCAAATTTTTCACCGCAGTGCAAATTTAATTGCGCGTTTCTCTGTGCTCGCCTTGGTGGTTCTTGCGAACCTGGCTCTTGCCGGCGTTTTACTTGTCGCTCGATCTCCATATATAACCAACCAGCGCGTAACGCGAGTGCAGCCCGTGCAGTTCAGCCACAAGCACCACGTGGGCGACGACGGGATCGACTGTCGGTATTGTCATAACAGCGTAGAGTACTCCGCCTATGCGGGGATCCCGCCAACCAAAACCTGCATGAATTGCCATTCCGTCCTGTTCAACAATTCCGCGTATCTGGAACCCGTGCGCGAAAGTTATCGCACCGATCAATCGATCGAGTGGGTGAAAGTGCACCGCTTAGCCGATTATGTGTATTTCAATCACAGCATCCACGTGAATAAAGGAATCGGCTGCTCCACCTGCCACGGCTCCGTAAACGAAATGCCGCTGATCTTCCAGGCTGCGCCGCTGAACATGCAATGGTGCCTGGATTGCCACCGTGATCCTGCGAAGAACGTTCGTCCGCGAGACCAAGTGTTCAACATGGAATGGAAAGCGCCCGCGAATCAGGACGAGGTCGGGAAAAAACTTGTAGCGGCGTACAAAATCCGGACGGTCAATGAGCTGACAAGCTGCTCGACCTGTCATCGCTAAAAGAGATATGAACGATCAGTCAAAGGAAAACTTGTTGCCCATCCTGCAAGGTCCGCAGGCCAGTGCCCCGACGCATGATCCGCACGATCACGATCATGAGGAGCACCACGAAGCGGGAATCGAGCAGGAGCACCGCTTGGAGCTGTCGACGGTCCGCGAGAAACTCCGCGCGAAGACCGGCAAACAATACTGGCGTACGTTGGAAGAGCTTGCCGAAAATCCGCATTTCGAGGATTTGCTGCACCGCGAATTTCCTCGCCAGGCGTCCGAGTGGGACGATGCCGTTGATCGTCGCGATTTCCTGAAATTGATGGGCGCGTCCTTGGCGCTGGCTGGATTGGCGGGCTGTGGACGTCCGGACATTTCGCACATTGTTCCTTATGTGCGGCAGCCGGATGGTTTGATTCTCGGCCGGCCGAATTTTTATGCGACGGCCGTGCCCTTTGCTGGTTCTGCTATCGGCGTGCTGGTGGAAAGCCACGAAGGACGCCCGACGAAACTCGAGGGCAATCCGGACCACCCTTCAAGCCTTGGCGCAACAAACGCCATGGTACAGGCGTCGATCCTGAATCTGTACGATCCCGACCGCTCGCAAACCGTGCAGCAGAACGGCGAAATTCGCTCGTGGTCGGCGTTTCTGGATGCGGCGGCGGGATTGGCCACCAACGCCAAGGCTACGGGCGGAGCCGGATTCCGCATTCTGTCGGGCGCGGTGAGTTCGCCGACGTTGCAGTCGCAGATGCAGAAACTCCTCACCATGTATCCGCAGGCGAAATGGTATCAGTGGGAGCCAGCGGGCGGCGATGGAGCGCGCGAGGGAGCAAAGCTGGCGTTCGGGCGCAACGTGAACACAGTCTACGAAGTCAGCAAGGCCAACGTAATTGTTTCGTTGGACGCGGATTTTATGGCCAGTGGGCCGGGACACGTGGCGTACGCCCGGCAGTTCGCGCGGCGGCGCAAGCTGGATGGGCCGAACGGCACGATGAACCGGTTGTACGTGGTCGAGCCCACGCCTTCGGTGACCGGATCTTTTGCCGACCATCGCGTGCCGATGCGCGCCAGCGACGTGGAATTGTTTGCCCGTGCGTTGGCAGGGAAATTGGGCGTCGGTCAGGGCGCATCCGTTTCCGGCGAACTGGCCCAGCGGGTGGATGTAATCGCCAAGGAATTGCAAAAAGACCGTGGCGCATCGCTGGTGATTGCCGGCGAATATCAACCCGCCGCAGTGCACGCTTTGGCGCATGCGATTAATGCAGCGCTGGGTAACGTCGGCAACACGCTGTACTACACCGAGCCTCTCGGTAGCGACGCGGGCAGTTTGGAGTCGATGCGCAACCTTTGCAGCGAAATGGATCAGGGCAAAGTGGATTTGCTGCTGATTCTGGACAGCAATCCGGTGTACGACGCGCCGCATGATTTCGATTTTGTGAGTAAGCTCAAGAAAGTTTCCACGTCGATCCACCTGGGCCCGTATTTCGACGAAACGTCTGCGTGGACAACATGGCATGTGGCGGAATCGCACTTCCTGGAAGGGTGGAGTGATGCTCGCGCGCACGATGGTACCGCCAGCATTGTCCAGCCGTTGATTGCGCCGCTCTACTACACGCATTCCGCCCATGAGTTGGTGGCCGCTTTCAGCGATAAGCCGGGCGCGGCTGCGTACGATACGGTGCGCGCTTACTGGACCGAAGCGTCCACGCACTTGCCGTCTTCGATCGAAGTCGGCTGGCGCAAATGGCTGAACGATGGAGTTATCGCCGGAACCAAGTTCGCTCCCGTCAATGCGGAATTGAAATTCAACGTGGCGAACCTCCCGGCATTTCAGCAGGCGCCTGCGGATCAGGTTGAATTTATTTTCCGGCCGGACCCGGCAGTACACGACGGCCGTTTCGCCAACAACGGCTGGCTGCAGGAATTGCCCAAGCCGGTCACCAAACTCACTTGGGATAACGCGGCGCTGATCAGTCCAAAGCTGGCGCAAAAAAGAGATTTCACGCACAAAGTGCAGTCGCGCGGTGGCGAACACGGGCAGGTCCGGTCTCCACTGGTCGATATCGAACTGAACGGCAGCAAAGTAACGGCCGCGGTTTGGACTCTGCCGGGACAAGAAGAAAACACCGTGGTGCTGCCCCTGGGCTACGGCCGCACGCGCTCCGGTTATACCGGCACCGACAAAGGCTTCAGCGCCTACGTGGTGCGCGCGTCGAACGCGATGTGGACCGCAACGGGCGGCAAAATGACCGCCACCGGCGACGACTATCCTCTGGCGTGCACGCAGTATCACTTCAACATGGAAGGCCGCAAGATTTTGAGCACGGCCACGCTGGCAGAATATCGAAGCAATCCGAATTTCGCGCACGAAGGCGACGAAACGCCCCCGAAGGACGATTCTCTGTATTCGGCGTTTGCGTATGACGGCTACGCCTGGGGAATGGCCATCGACCTGAACAAGTGCAACGGCTGTAATGCCTGTGTGGTGGCGTGCGTTTCCGAAAACAACATTCCGGTAGTCGGCAAGGATCAGGTCATGCGCGGCCGCGAAATGCACTGGATCCGCATCGATCGCTATTACACCCACACCGATTCATCGACCAATGGCGGAACGGGGGATCCCTCGCAATACAGCGCGACTCTGGACAATCCGGAAACGTTCTTCCAACCCGTGCCTTGCCAGCAGTGCGAAAATGCGCCGTGCGAGCAGGTTTGTCCCGTAGGAGCAACAGCGCACAGTTCGGAAGGCCTGAATGACATGGTCTACAACCGCTGCATCGGCACGCGCTACTGCTCGAACAACTGCCCTTACAAAGTGCGGCGGTTTAATTTCCTACGTTTCCAGGATTGGGACACGCCGCAATACAAGCTGATGCGCAATCCAGAAGTTACCGTGCGCAGCCGAGGCGTGATGGAAAAGTGCACGTATTGCGTGCAGCGCATCAGCAATGCGCGCATCGACGCGGAAAAGCAGAATCGGTCCATCCGCGATGGAGATATTGTTACCGCTTGCGAGCAGGCTTGCCCCACTGAAGCGATCAGTTTCGGAAACATCAACGACCCGAACAGCCGCGTCGCCAAGCTAAAGGCACAGCAACGCAATTACAACATTCTGGGCGAGTTGAATTCCCGCCCGCGCACAACCTATCTGGCAGCGGTGCGCAACCCGAATCCTGACTTGGAGAAGGCATGAGCACCACCGCACAGCCGCGGGATATGCGCCCTCGAGATCCCATGATCGAACCGGGGCATACCTATGCGTCGGTAACCGACAAAATCGCCGCAGTGGTGCTGACCCGACCTTTGGGCATCGGCTGGTTGGCAGGCTTTGCCTTAACCTTCACCGTGGTGATGATGCTGTTCGTCGCTATATCCTGGCTGATCATCAAGGGCGTGGGAATTTGGGGCATCAACATTCCGATCGGCTGGGGCTTCGCGATCGTCAATTTCGTGTGGTGGATCGGTATCGGCCACGCCGGCACGCTGATTTCTGCGATTCTTTTTTTGTTGAATCAGAAGTGGCGCACATCGATCAACCGTTTCGCGGAAGCAATGACGCTTTTTGCCGTGGCCTGCGCCGGTTTGTTCCCTTTGATTCACACCGGTCGTCCTTGGATGGCTTACTACATGTTCCCGTATCCGAGCACGATGGGAGTCTGGCCGCAGTTCCGCAGTCCGCTGATCTGGGACGTGTTCGCGGTGTCGACTTACGGCACAGTGTCGTTGCTTTTCTGGTTTGTGGGTTTACTGCCAGACTTGGCAACGTTGCGCGATCGCGCGAAATCGCGCTATCAACAAGTGATTTACGGCATGCTTTCGATGGGCTGGCGCAACTCGGCGCGCCACTGGCACCGCTACCAGTCAGCGTATCTGTTATTAGCCGGCTTGGCTACGCCCCTGGTGCTCTCTGTGCATACGGTGGTGAGCTTTGACTTCGCGGTGGCCATCGTTCCCGGCTGGCATACCACCATTTTTCCCCCGTATTTCGTGGCCGGCGCAATCTATTCGGGTTTTGCCATGGTGCTGACGCTGGCGATTCCACTGCGCAAGGCCTACGGCCTGGAAGACTTCATCACCATGCGCCACCTGGACAACATGGCAAAAGTCATGCTGGCCACCGGTTTGATTGTGGCCTACGGCTACTTCGTCGAATTTTTCATGGCGTTTTACAGTGGCAATAAATTTGACGTGTTCCTGGCAGAGCAGCGATTGCATGGGCCGTACTCGCACTTCTACTTCGCGTTGATTCTGTGCAACATCCTGACGCCCCAATTACTATGGTTTTCGAAGGTACGTCGCAACGTAGCCTTACTGTTTATCTTGTCGCTGATCATTAACACCGGCATGTGGCTGGAACGCTTCGTCATCGTTGTGATCTCGTTGACTCGCGACTTCATGCCTTCCGCTTGGGGCCGTTACTCCGCGACCTTCTGGGATTACGCCACCTTCGTTGGAACCCTCGGGCTGTTTACCATGCTGATCTTCCTCTTCGTGCGTGGCTTGCCCGCCATCGCCATCGCGGAAATGCGCGAATTGGTGCATGAGACGGATGAGGGGGGGCAGCTATGACCGACCATCATCATCACCCTCATCTGCACGGCGTCATGGGCGAGTTTGAAACACCGGAACAATTGCTTCATGCGGCTCGCGCGGCCCGGGAAGCGGGCTACAAACACGTGGACGCTTACACTCCTTTCCCTATTGAGGGACTCGCGCAGGCCATCGGGTTTCGTTGGACAGCGGTGCCCTTGATTACCCTGATCGGGGGCGTCGGCGGTGGACTGACCGGTTTTGGGCTGCAGTATTGGTGTTCGGCGATCAGCTACCCCATGAATATTGCGGGGCGTCCGTTGAATAGCTGGCCGGCATTTATTCCCGTGACATTCGAACTGACCGTGCTGGGTGCGGCGATCTTCGCGGTAGTTGGTATGTTGGCGCTCAACAAGCTTCCCGAACCGTACCATCCAGTCTTCAACGTGGAGCGTTTTGCGGCCGCGTCCACGGACCGGTTCTTTCTGGTGATCGAAGCGCGCGATCCGAAATTCGATGTGGCAGGCTGCGCGAAGTTTTTGCAGGATTCTGCTGCCAGGCACGTCACCGAGGTGAAGGATGAACAATAAATCCTTGCTCCTTGCGGTGTTGTGCCTGGTGGTAACCGGCGGCTGTGGTGAAACGCTGCGTCAAGATATGGCCAACCAGCCTCGGCAAAATCCGTTGTCCCCAGCGTCGTTTTTCCAGGACGACCGGTCCGCGAGGCCGATCATCGATAACACCGTGGCGCGAGGTTCGGTCGAGGAAGATTCGTTATTTGTTCCCAAGGATTCCAATACGTTTCCCTTGCCGCTGACAAAAGAACTGTTGGGGCGCGGTCAGGATCGCTACACGATTTTTTGCTCGCCGTGCCACGGACTGCAGGGAGATGGCCAGGGAATGGTCACCATGCGCGGCATGAAGCACCCGCCGACATATCACCAGGACCGTTTGCGGAACGAGCCCAACGGCTACTTTTTTGACGTAATTACCTATGGATTCGGCGCGATGAATGGTTATTCGGCCCAGTTGGAACCAAAAGACCGCTGGGCAATTGTGGCCTATGTTCGCGCCCTGCAGTTGAGCCGCGACGCGCATGTTGGCGAACTGCCCGCCAATCTAAGGGAGAAGCTGATGGCCGGAGGATCGGCGCAATGAACGCGCAAGAATTTCAAGCACCCGCTAATTTGAATCGGGCGCAAATGCTGGGCTGGGCCATCGGCGGCATCGCGCTCGTGCTGAGTCTTGTCGGCGCGGTGGTTTCTCCTGAAAAATTTTTCCACGCCTATCTGACCGGGTATTTGCTGGTCTTGGGATTGACCCTCGGTTCGCTGGGCCTGTTGCTGTGCCAACATTTGACCAGCGGCGTCTGGGGCATCGTGATTCGTCGGCCGGCGGAAGCGGCTACGCGCAATATTTGGCTGATGCTGGTCATGTTCATTCCAATCCCGCTGGGAATGAAGTACCTGTATTCCGGTAATGGAGTGGAACCCGGATGGCTGAATGCACCGAAAACCGGCGAACATGCGCTTAGTGCGTATCAGCAGAGCTACTTGACGGTCCACGGGTTCTTCACCCGCGCTGTGATCTATTTCGTGATCTGGTTTGCGCTCATTTATTTCTACAACCTCTGGTCCAGGCAACAGGACGCAAATCCTGATGATGTCAGCGTGCGCCAGCGTTTGAAGAATTTTGCCGGTCCCGGAATTATTCTTTACGTCCTGGCGATGACCTTCGCTGCCATTGACTGGGTGATGTCGATATCGCCGCACTGGGCCTCGACGATCTACGGATTCATTTTTGTGGCTGGGCAACTGATCAGTTCGATGTGCCTGATGATTCTTGCGGTTGTGGCGCTGTCGGGCTTCGAGCCGTACAAAGGTTTCATCCGCGCACGGCACCTGCACGATCTAGGCAAGCTGCTGTTCGCGTTCAACATGCTGTGGGCTTACTTCGCGTTCTCGCAATTGCTGATTATCTGGTCGGGTAACCAACCGGAAGAGATCAGCTTCTACCGCACGCGCTTGTACGGGCAGTGGGGGGTGGTGGCGGTGGTTGTGCTGCTGTTCACATTCGCACTGCCATTCCTGATCCTGCTGTCGCGCGACGTGAAGCGCAATGCCGGCCTGATCTCGAAAGTGGCGATTTGGATGCTGGTCTTCCGCCTGGTGGACCTGTACTGGATGACCCAACCGGAATTTCGCAGGTCGGCCCTGCCCGGCTGGCTCGATTTCGTTTTGCCGGTGGCATTCATTGGTTTGTGGGCCGGTTTCTTTGCCTGGAATTTGAAGCAGCGCCCGGTTTTGCCCTTGGGAGATCCCAAGCTTGCGGAGGTTTTAGCGCATCATGAGCACTGAGCATCTCAGCCACGCCCCGAAAAACGGGCGGCCGGTGCATGCGGATGTGGCGTTCGAAAAGACCGACGTTCGCACGTCTCCCATCTTGAAGTTTCTCGTGTACCTGGGCATCGGCGTGGTTTTTTCTTACATTCTTACCTTCGGCATTTACAAAGCCCTGAAGAGCTATTGGACCGATTCGTACCGGCAACCGCTGCCGACGCGATTGGAAGCAGGACCTACCATGCCGCCGGAGCCGCGCATGCAAGGCATGCCGGGACACTTGACCGATCCTCAAGAGGATTTGCGAATCAAGATTCAAGCGGATACCGCGGAGAACAATAAGCTGGGCTGGGTCGATCAAAAAGCGGGCATCGCGCAAATTCCCGTGAATGACGCGATGCAGTTGATCGTCGAAAAGGGTTTGCCGGCGGTGACACCGCAGCCGGCGGAAAAGAAGTAAGAACGATGAACGTAAGAAGCTATGTATTGGCGCTGGCAGGCTTGCTGCTTTGCAGCGGTCTTTGTCGCGCGCAGGCGATTCCCGATAATGTTGGCAAGTCGTCGAATGGCTTGCCGCCGGCCTTGGTAAACGTAGGTTTCGATCCGCAACTCAACAAGCAAATTCCTCTGGATACACCGTTTGTCGACGAAAATGGGCAGCCCGCGACGCTGCGGCAATACGCTGGGAAGAGGCCCGTGGTTTTGACGTTTGTGTATTTCCGGTGCCCGATGCTCTGCAACCAGGTGGAGCAGGCGTTGGTCGGCACACTGAAAATGATTTCGTTTAACCCCGGCGCGGATTATGACGTGGTGTTTCTGAGCTTCGATCCCCAAGACACGCCCGAGGAAGCCCTGAAGAAGAAGCAGGAAGCGATGTCGCGGTTTGCGCGCCCCTCGACGGAACCAGGATGGCATTTTCTGACCGGCACTAAGGAATCGATCGACGCGGTCACCAAGGCCGCCGATTTCCGGTTTACTTACGATCCAAAGACGCAGTTGTTTGGCCATGCCAGTGGCATTCTGTTGCTGACGCCGGATGGCCGAATCTCCCGCTACTTTTTCGGTGTGGAGTATCCGCCGAGCAACGTGCGGCTGGGGTTGGTGGACGCGTCGGCCGGGAAAATCGGGACGCCGGTCGACCACCTGTTGCTGTTCTGCTACCAATACGATCCGACGACCGCGCACTACAGCGCGACAATTCTTGGAGTCATCCGCATGGGCGGATTGGTCACGCTGCTGTGCATGGCCATTGGTTTTGTAATTTTCCGCCGTCGAGAACATCACGGCGCGAGCAACGGGCCGGGTTCGCCGACGCAAGGAGCACATTAGAGCCGTGCAGTCACCGCTTCCATTCTTTCCAGAGCAGGCCTCCAATTTCGCGGGAAATGTGGACGCCCTCTTCTTGTTTATTTTGATGACGTGTTTGTTTTTCGCCGTGCTGGTAACGGTGCTGGCGATCTACGCGGCGTTCAAATATCGCCGGACTTCGCCCGGGGAGGTCGGTTCCACAGTTCACGGCAACACCCTGTTGGAAGTCGGCTGGACGGTGATTCCCTTGGTGATCGCGCTGGGCATGTTCAGTTGGGGCGCGGTCCTTTACGTGAACTACCGCACCGCTCCCAAAGACACGCTGGACATTTACGTGGTGGGCAAGCAGTGGATGTGGAAGCTGCAGCAGCCCAACGGCAAACGGGAAATCAATGAACTGCACGTGCCGCTGAATCGCGATATCAAGTTGATCATGGGCAGTGAAGACGTGATCCATGATTTTTACGTTCCGGCGTTCCGCGTGAAGATGGACGTGGTGCCGGGGCGCTACAACACCATGTGGTTCCGGCCCACGAAAATCGGCAAATACCATTTCTTCTGCTCGCAGTATTGCGGCACCAACCACGCGGTGATGGGCGGTTATGTCACGGTGATGGATCCCGCCGAATATGCGGCGTGGCTCTCCGATGAAGCGGGCAATGTGGACCCGGTTTCGGCCGGCGAAAAACTGTTTACGCAACTGGCTTGTGTGACCTGCCACATCGGGAATGGTACGGGCCGCGCGCCTTCGCTGAACGGCGTGTACGGAGCCAAAGTATTGCTGTCGGACGGCAGCACAGTGACCGCCGATGACGCTTACATCCGCGAATCGATTCTGCAGCCGAAAGCAAAGATTGTAGCCGGGTATCAACCTGTGATGCCCACGTTCCAGGGTTTGGTGTCGGAGGAGCAGATTTTGAATCTGACCGCCTACATCAAGTCTCTGCAGTCGCAACCTGTGCCTGCCAAGGGCGCGGGAATTGCGCCAGCAAGTGCGGGGAAGAAATAACATGAGCACCGTGAGCACGACCATGGGTGAACCGGCGCTGAAATTGCCGGAAAAACACTACCTGAATGCGAGCTATGGAATCCGTTCGTGGCTGCTCACCACGGACCACAAGCGCATCGCGCTGCTCTACCTCGCCTCGGTCACGTTCTTTTTCTTCATTGGCGGCTTCTTCGCCATGATGATTCGCCTGCATCTGTTGACCCCGAGTGGCTACCTGCTCTCCGCCGACACTTACAACCGCATGTTCACCATGCACGGCGTGGCCATGATCTTTTTCTTCCTGATCCCCTCCATCCCAGCGGTTCTGGGCAATTTCCTGATCCCGCTGATGATCGGCGCAAAGGACTTGGCCTTCCCGAAGATCAATCTACTGAGCTGGTACATCTACATTATCGGCGGCTGCTTCACTTTGTATTCCATGGTGAGCGGAGGGCTCGATACCGGTTGGACCTTTTACACCCCGCTCAGTACGGTGTATTCGAACTCGGCGGTGGCACCCGCGGTGGTGGGCATTTTCATCACGGGGTTTTCTTCGATTTTGACCGGTTTGAATTTCCTGGTGACCGTTCACACCATGCGCGCGCCAGGCATGACTTGGTTCCGCTTGCCGCTGTTCGTTTGGGCGCACTATGCCACCTCCGTCGTGATGATCCTCGGTACTCCGGTGGTCGCCATTACGTTGGCGCTTGCCGCCATGGAGCGGCTGTTTGGACTTGGCTTCTTTAATCCCGCAATGGGCGGCGACCCGATTTTGTTCCAGCATCTCTTCTGGTTCTATTCGCATCCTGCCGTATACATCATGATTTTGCCGTCCATGGGCGTCATCAGCGAATTGATTCCAACGTTCGCGCGCAAAAAATTGTTTGGGTATCACTTTGTGGCTGCGGCCAGTTTGGCCATCGCGGTGATCGGCTTCCTGGTTTGGACCCATCACATGTTCCTGACCGGGCAGTCGACCTACGCCGCGCTGGCCTTCTCGTTTCTGACCTTTCTCGTGGCGATCCCGTCCGCGGTGAAGGTATTCAATTGGACGGCAACCCTGTTTGGCGGCTCGATCTCGTTTGATACGCCGATGCTGTATGCCTTCGGCTTTCTGGGCTTGTTCCTGATTGGCGGCCTCACGGGATTGTTTTTGGGCTGCCTGGGCGTGGACATGCACGTTCACGATACGTATTTCGTGGTCGCGCACTTTCACTACATCATGGTGGGTGGCGCGGTGATGGGTTACCTCGGTGGTTTGCACTTCTGGTGGCCGAAGATCACCGGGCGCATGTATCCGGAATGGCTGGCACGCATTGCCGCGCTGGTGCTGTTTGTTGGGTTTAACCTGACATTCTTCCCGCAATTCGTGCTTGGCTATTTAGGAATGCCGCGGCGTTATCACGTGTATCCGCCGGAGTTCCAGGTGTACAACGTGATGTCGACGGCAGGCGCGTCGATTCTTGCGGTTGGCTACTTACTGCCGATGATTTACCTCACTTGGGCCGCTTTCTACGGGAGAGTTGCCGGCAACAATCCCTGGCCCGCCACTGGCTTGGAATGGACCACGGCTTCGCCGCCGCCGACGGAGAATTTTGAGGTTACGCCCGTAGTCACCTGGGAAGCCTACGACTTTCACAATCGGCCCGAACTGGGATTGGATGTGCCGGGAACACCGAGCGGCGTGGTTGCGCCCGCTCATGGCCACGATTGAGTTTTACACGGTCAGGGACGCATTACAGGCGGTTCGCGGAACGCCTGAATTTTAGTTAGAGGAGTGCGAAGTGCATCGCACCGGAGCGCTGTTCGGACAATTCGAGACACTGGAGCAGCAGAAGGATACCGCGTCGCTGGGAATGTGGATTTTCCTGGTGACGGAAGTCATGTTCTTCGGCGGCATCATGCTGGCGTACACCATCAACCGCCACACTTATTTCCATGCGTTTGCTATGGGCAGCAAAACGCTGAGCCTGACGCTGGGCGGCACCAACACGGTGGTTCTGCTGGCTAGCAGCTTCACCATGGCTATGGGCGTGTGGTCCGCGCAGGTGGGCAAGAAAAAGCTCCTCCCCGTGTTTCTTACGCTAACCATTGTGCTGGGGTTCGTTTTCTTTGGAATTAAGTATGTGGAATATGCGCAGAAATTCCATCACCACCTGGTTCCAGGCCGAAACTTCGATATTACCTATTGCGTGAACAACCCCACCCGCTGCGAAGATATGAGCGCGGAGGAAATTAAAGCCGAGCGCGTCGAACTGGAAGAAGCACAGGCCGCGGATCCGGATTTGAACGCGCATGCGCAACTCTACTACTCAGCGTACTTTGGCATGACCGGGCTGCACGCCCTGCACATGATCATTGGCGCCGGGTTATTGTTCTGGCTGCTGGGACAGTCGCTCAAAGGGCGGTTTAGTCCCGAATGGAACACGCCGGTGGACCTCGTCGGGCTCTATTGGCACTTCGTCGATATTGTGTGGATTTACTTGTTCCCGTTGCTGTATCTGATTGATCGGCACAATTAGGAGCGATCTGTGGCGGACCACGAACACGCTGAGCATACGGAACACATCGTTCCACCCAGGACGTACATGATCATCATTTTCTCGCTGCTGTGCTTGACAGCAGCGACGGTGGCGGCCGCTTATGTGAACCTCGGGCCACTGAACATCGTGGTCGCTCTGGTGATTGCCACGATGAAGGCGACGCTGGTTGTTCTGTTCTTCATGCACGCCAAGTACAGCCCGAAGCGTACGAAACTCGTAATTATGGCGGGGATTTTCTGGCTGGCCATCCTGCTGTTTATGACTCTAAGCGATTACGCGAGCCGCGTAGACTACCGCGGAATCCGCTACCCCATGACGCAGAACATCGCTCTAGTGCCTTCCCCTCGCGCATAATCCGGCACTGAGCTGGAACGCCCCAAATCGTCAGCTCGTTGCGTATTTCAATAAATTCGCGTGCGACTCGTACGCGGGAAAATCTTTTCCTGAGGTGTTGTGCTCTGCGGGGTATTTCTTGGCGGAAAATAAAGGAGGGGAAGAACGAACCGGCCCAGCCCTCAATCCCCTAAAGGGATCCTCGGCTCGTCTCCCCCACGCGTTCACAGATTGCAAGCAGTTGGCCATTGTAATTGGCGTATTTTCAATGGATTAGGATTACGCACGTCTGTAAAAATGCACCACCCCCGGGGAAAATTTTTCTAGTACTGCAGAGCTGAAATTCTTTTCCATTTTCCTTTTGCGTTCGCCATTTTGCGTATGGGCGCATCGATTTGACCGTGACGCGCTGCTGTTGCTATGTTGAAAGACTATACTGGCCTCATTCTACGCACTGGGCGCCAGGGCTCCTGTGGGGGGAGCGCTTCGTTCTATGGCTCTCAGTAAATTGGTCGTGCGGGGCGCGCGACAACACAATCTAAAGAACATCAGCCTGGAAATTCCGCGGAACTCGCTGACAGTGATTACCGGGCTGTCTGGGTCGGGTAAATCATCGCTGGCTTTCGACACCATTTACGCAGAGGGACAACGCCGCTATGTCGAGTCCCTCTCGGCCTACGCGCGGCAGTTCCTGGACCAGATGGAGCGGCCGGAAGTCGACGTGATCGAAGGATTGTCACCGTCGATCGCCATCGAACAAAAGACCACCACGCGCTCGCCGCGTTCCACCGTCGGAACCATCACGGAAATTTACGATTATCTCCGCGTGGTGTATGCCTCCGTCGGTGTGCCGCATTGTCCGAATTGCGGCAAACCCATCACGCGGCAATCCAGCGAACAGATCGTGCAGGCAATCCTGCAAGGCGAACTTTGCAAACCCGAAGATCGCATCATGATCCTGGCGCCAATCGTGCGTGGCCGAAAAGGCGCCTATCGCAAAGAATTGGAGAAACTGGCGCAGGACGGCTTTGTGCGCGTGCGGATCAATGGCGAACTTCTTCCTCTCGACCAGATTCCGGTGCTCGACAAGCGCAAGAATCACACCATTGAAGTGGTAGTGGACCGGTTGCTGGTCAAGCAGGGCATAGCCTCGCGGCTTGAGCAGTCCATTGCCATGGCCCTCAAACTGGCGCAAGGCCTTGTCACCGTGGCGGTCGTTGGCGGCAGCGAGCACACTTTCTCGGAAAAGCTGGCGTGCCCGGACTGCGGCCTGTCGGTTCCGCAATTGGAGCCCCGGTCTTTCAGCTTCAATTCGCCTTACGGAGCCTGCCCAGAATGTCATGGACTCGGCTCGAAATACGATTTCGATCCGGCCAAAGTGATTGTCGATTGGACGCGCCCGCTTTTCGATGGCGGACTCGGCCCAGGTTCCACCTCGGCCATTCTCAAGCGGACGCTGGAGCTGGGCGCTTACGCGCACGGCTTTCCTTTGGACCTGCCGTTCGAGAAGTATCCTGCACGAGTGCAAAACTTACTGCTCTATGGTTATCCGCCCTCGGGCGGCAAGAAAACTCCCAACGAAACAAGCGAAAAATCCACCAGCAAAGAGAAAGGCTTCCGCTTCCAGGGCATCCTCAAGTTCTTAGAACGCAATTTTGAAGAGTCCAATTCCGACTCGTATCGCGAATGGATGACCCAATACATGTCCGCCACCATTTGCAGCGCGTGTTTGGGACGCCGGCTGCGCGCGGAATCGCTGGCGGTTAAGCTGGGCGGATGGTCCATTGCGGATTTTACGGCGCTCGCGATAAGCGAAGCGCGTCCTGCAGTAGACAGGATTCTTTCCCAGCTTTCACCACGGCAACTGGAAGTTGCGGCGCGCCCATTGGGCGAGATTGCTGAGCGTCTGGACTTCCTGCTGGCGGTGGGACTCGGCTATTTAAGCCTGGATCGCTCGGCAGCCAC
>Ga0335073_10000153_pt1 | contig 80948 bp, 69 predicted proteins | sample Lox_Sample_22_FD_207093 | JGI IMG/M metagenome (GOLD analysis project Ga0335073, IMG submission 207093) | Soil microbial communities from Loxahatchee National Wildlife Refuge, Florida, United States - Lox_Sample_2.2 | ecosystem: Environmental > Terrestrial > Soil > Wetlands | place: USA...
TGCCGAATACTGGCCCGAAGCGCTATATTCGACGCAGAACAATGCTAAACGGGCCAATAAGATAGTGTTTCTAGTTCTGGTTCGGGACCAGGAGGTCGGTGGTTCAAATCCACTCGCCCCGACCATTTCGAAGTGGTCCAGCCCGGGACCACATATTGACCCCTTTACAATAAGAGGTATCGCGTTTCACGTTTCGGTGGCGCTCATTTGCTGAACCCGCCGGGCCGCGTTTCGATGCGCCAAATTAAATTGCACCATCCGGGCGGGGAGAGGCATCGAACCTGCATTGACGAAAGTGATATGCTAAGTCTCTGCGCGCTCGCAACGTCTTGAAAATTATTTCGAGCTGGACAGGACCGCTGGTCCTTGGGCGGCAAGGGTCCATCTATTCACCTTAGCTGAAACTTAGGGAGGGGTAAATGTCATCGGCCGGAACCGCAGCGGCACCCTCAGCCGCACCTGCACCGCAGCAACCTCCAACCCAGCCCAAATCTAAATGGCGGACGCTTGCAACGCCACTGCTGATTCTTTTTCTCGCGGCGGCCATTGTGGTCACGATCACGTGGAACTGGAACGCCTGGGAAGGGGGCAAAATCGAGCAAGCGACAGACGATGCCTATGTTCATGGCGATATCACGCCGCTGAGCACCAAAGTAGCCGGTATTGTCCGGGACGTGAAGATTTCCGACTATCAGCAGGTGAAATCAGGCGAGCTGCTCGTGCAATTAGATGACGATGACTATAAGGCGCAAGTCGCTCAGGCGAGCGCTGCCGTCGAAGCCGCGAAGGCGGCCATCGAAGACAACTACCGCGAAAGAGAGTTGCAGGACGCGCGCATCGAACGCGCGCTTGCGGGCGTTAGCCAAGCCAAGGCTCAAATCATCGCCGCGCAGGCAGGAATTGAGGCCGCCCAAGCAGATGTTGTGCGCACGGAGGACGAACGCAATCGGCAAGAAGGTCTCATCGAGACTCGTTCGACGACGCCGCAAAGAGTGGAACAAGCGGTCGACGAACAGGAACGGGCTTCGGCGCAGCTGGCGAGCCGAAAAGCGGATCTCGATCAAGCGAACGCTCTCCTACATAGCAGCGAGCTGGCCGTCGAGGCTGAACGCCGCGCCAAAGCCGTCCTCGAATCGCAGGAGGGGCAGCTTGTGGCCGATCTTCACGCGAAAGAGGCTGCGCTAACTGTCGCGCAAGTGGATCTTGGCTACACAAAAATCTTTGCGCCCGCCGACGGTACGGTTGGCCAACTGCAAGTTCACCCCGGGCAGTTGGTATCGCCGGGAACCCAGGTGGTTTCTTTCGTTCCGCTCATCAAGTGGGTTCAGGCGAACTATCGGGAGACGCAGCTGACGAATATGAAAGTGGGCGATCCGGCGGAGATTCGCATCGACGAATATCCCGGCCGGGTGATCCAGGGCAAGGTGCTGGAGATTGCGCCTGCGAGTGGCTCGCAATTTGCACTCTTGCCTCCAGACAATGCCACCGGCAACTTCACGAAAGTGGTCCAAAGGATCCCGGTAAAAATAGCGCTCGAAAATTCGGACTTTGCCGAAAGCTTGCGCCCCGGTCTTTCAGTCACTGCCACCGTCCGAACGAGACGGTAGCCGAAACCATATGAGCGCTTCGAACATCGCAGGTCGCCTGTCTGACCTAGACATCGCCCGTGCTGCCGCCTCAGCTATGCCGGCACGGGTCTCGCAGCGCCCGCTGGTCGGGATTCTGGGAGTCGTGATAGGGGCCGGACTCGTTACTCTGACCGCCCGAATGCTAAGCCTCGGTCTTGCCGATCTCAGAGGCCACGTCGGCATCAGTTACGACGCCGGCGCTTGGCTCGACAGCGCCTACAACGGCTCGCTCATGTTCATTGGGCCATTCAGCGTCTTCGTGGGCGGGCTGCTTGGGGCGCGGCGCACACTGCTTTATTCCGCCGGCATTTTCACCCTAGCTTGCCTCTTCCTTCCATTCATCCACGGATATGGCTTGCTGGTATTCGCTCTTATTATCGCCGGCCTTACCTCAGGGACCTTCTATCCCCTAACGTTAACCTTCGCGCTTCGAAACATTCCAATCCGGTATCTTCCATATACCATCGCGTTATATGCCACTTTTGTGGATGGAGCGGTGAATATCGCGCCCTCGCTCTATGGATGGTATAGAGATCATCTATCCTGGCACTGGATGTTTTGGAATTCCGCCGTGATTGCGCCGGTAATGTTCCTCTGTATCTATCTTGGCATTCCGGCCATGCCGCCGCGCAAGAAAGGCGCTCATGCGCCCAGCTTCGCAGGATTTCTATACCTGAGTCTCGGCGTGGCTCTGATTTTTGTCGCTCTTCAGCAAGGTCAGCGGCTCGATTGGTGGCGCTCCGGGTTGTTTAACGGCTTGTTTTGGTCCGGATCTTTCTTCCTATTGTGCTCGCTGGTGCGGAGGCTATGCGGTCCCAATCCTCTGGTGGCGCTGCCTTATTTGTTGAAATGGAACACCGTACTTTTGGGTTGCCTGCTCTTCTGGTTCCGTTTCACTCTCTGCACAACCATTATCTTGATTCCGGGGTCTCTGGCAATCCGCGGTTTCGAGGCAGACCAGATCGGTCCGGCGATTATTTGGAGCGCCCTTCCTCTCCTGCCTGTTGCATTCGCCGCTGGGTTTCTGTTGGTGCGCAAATTCGATCCACGCTTGCTCTTCGCCATCGGCCTCACCTGTACCGCCTTCGCTGCCTGGTTGAGTTCCCAGTACACCACCGTTTGGTCGGCCCAGAATTTTTACCGTACCGAGTTGCTCGTTGGCGTCGGACAAGCATTTGCATTTATCGGACTTGTCGGCTGCATCGTTCTGCAAGCCATCTTTAGCGGTGGCCTGGCCAAACCGGAGTGGATCCTGACTTTTTCGGCCTTCTTTCACACCATCCGTTTGTTCGGGGGAACCGCCGGCGCCATTTATATGGGCCACTTTCTTGCAGACCGCGAAAAGCTGCACTCAAACCTATTAGGCCTCCACGTCAGCGCCGGCAATTGGATCACCGATCTGAACATTCGCGGCATGGCGGCGGGGCTCTACGCCAAATCTTCGGGCATCGCCGCTGCGGGGGCACGCGCGGTTGATCTTGTCGGAGCCCGATTGCGCCTGCAAGCCTACGCCTTGAGCATTAACGACGGATTTTTATTGATTGCCTGGAGCTGCGCATTGGCGCTCATTTTGATCGCGCTCTTGCGCAGATCGCCGCTGGATTACGGAGATCTGAGCACCATCCAGCAGGTGCCGGCTCCCGGGAAGGAGTCGTAAGTATGTACCGTAAGGCTCTCTTGCTTTTGATGGCGACAGCCGTCTGCGCCTCCCTCGCTTCGGCCCAGGGGACAGACGAAGCCACGTCTCCGCTCCATATCACGCTTGAGGAAGCCGTTCAGTTGGCGCTAAAGCACAACCACATGGTCCGAATTGCCGGCTATCAGATCGATCAAATGCAGCACGCGAAAGATGTTGCGAGGAGCGGTTATTTTCCGCACGTCACCAACGAAAGCACCATCGTTCAATTGACCGATACCCAATTCATCCAAATTGGTGCAGGCTCGCTGGGGACTGTGGCGGGCACCTCGATTCCAGCGCAATCCGTCACGCTCAATCAGGGCTCTCATACCGTCGCCACCAGCGGAACCGGCCTCGTGCAGCCGCTCACGCAGCTGTTTACCAGAGTCAGGCCAGCCAATGACGCCGCGCGCGCCGATTGGAACGCCTCCCGCGCGAACGCGAAGGAAACTGAGAACGAAGTCGCGCTGAAGGTTCACGAAATCTACTATCAAATCCTGATTGCGCAACTCCATCGCGACGCCACGCAGGCCAGAATCCGAGCCGATCAGGCCCTCGAAAGCGAACGCGTCCAGCAGGTGAAATTTGGAAGCGCGCTCGAAGAGCAGTTGATCGAGAGCAAAGCCCAGTCTCTTGAAGCCAAGCAAGATCTGCTCACCACCGACTTATCCATTTCCGACCTGACCATGCAGCTCGACGACTTGATGGGAATGCCCGTCACGATGCAGCTCGTTCTCGATACCACTGTCCCTCCCGTCGCGAGCTCGTGTGACCCTGATGAGTGCGTCAAGACGGCGCTGGCCTCGCACCCGGAGATCGTTGCCGCGCGCGCCGAGGTGGAAAAGGCTTCGGCCGGCGTAAAGCTGGCGAAGGCGGACTACATTCCGGATATCTCCGCTTTCGCCCGCTACAGCTACGCCAGCGGCGTCCCCTTCCTTGCGCGAAATTTCGGATCGTTCGGAGCGCAGCTCACTTTCGACCTTTTCGACGGCGGACGCAGGCGCGCGGCCGTGGGCGAGAGCGAATCCGAGCTCGCGCAAGCGAAGGAAAATCTCGCGCGTGTCACAGACCAGGTGCAACTTGGCGTCGAGACCGCTTTGAATCGCCTCAACCGCACGAAGGAAATGGTGGACGTCTCGCAGCAGGTGCTGGCGCTTCGCGAGGAATCCAGCCGCGTCACGGCGCAAGAGCTGCTCAAAGGCGAAGCTCTTCCGTCGCAATCCGACGCAGCCGTCGCTCAGGAATTCGACGCCAAAACGTCGCTTCTCCAATCGCAGCTCGGTTACGTGCAGGCGGAAGACGAACTGCTCCAGGCCATGGGGATCACTCCGCAATAGGCTTGGAGATCCGTGCGCCGGAATTGCCACCGACAGAAGGAATGCGGACACGGCGGGCGGCTCATGCTTCGCTCCGGAGGCCATACCTTTGCGGCCGCCCCCGAAGGCGGTCGTGTTCGCTCCACGCCCGAAACTCACTTACTCCTCGGCTTACTCCTTGGGGTGCCGCGCTCTTGGGAATTCCGCAAGGGCGCATGCGTTTTTCTCTCGGGCGGCGTCGTATCGCAAATCGTAGCGCAATTAGCGAGAGGGGAGAACAAGGGAGCCCAAGCCAATTCAACAGCTTAGATTTTTTACTGCTGTGGTTCGGGACTAGGAGGTCGGTGGTTCAAATCCACTCGCCCCGACCAATCCAATTTCCATTTCTGCAAACAACTTCGCAAGCTGAGCCCTTAAGGCCGAAAGGTCGCCCATTTACAGTTGAAGGCTTATTGGATTGAAGCACAAAGTTGCCTTCTTAACCCACCTCTTGCGCCATGCCACATCTTCCCTTGCATCGCGCTTCGCACGGGCTGATCAGAAAATGACATTGCCTATAGCTGTCTGACCACTCATCCCTTCTCCCTTCCGCGGGTGAGCATCACGATGAAATGATCGCCCTGCGGCTGGGTCCAAGCGACAAAGATTTGCCCTCCGTTTCCAAGCGCAATGCGCGGGTAAGATATTGAGTTGTTGCTGCCCGGTATAGGCGCTGGCTGCGAAGGGTCTCCGTTCTTGTCTATATGAACGATGTAGGCCTGCGTCTTGCTCCAATTTCCATCCGCACTCGGAGCGCGACCCTGAAAAACAACCCACAGCGTTCCGTCGCTGCCCGCCTTTATCGCAGGATGATTGGGGTCGAGCACGCCCCCGGAAATCTTGACTGGGTTCTTGAATGAATGCGCGCTGTCCTCGGAGTTAGACACGTAAATTCGAGCTCGATCATCTTTGCCTGCCGTCGTCCAGGCGATCCACAAGCTGCCGTTGGACTCGGCGAGTGAGGGGCCGGAATCCGGGCAGCCATTGATCTTCCAGCCGTCGTCGTGAACTGTGACCGGCTCCGCGAATGTGCTGCCACCGTCTCGGGATGTGGAAACGACCATATTTCGAATCTCGCCCGCGAAGACTCGACGCCAGGCCACAAATACCTCGCCATTTGCGCCGAATGCCAAGGTGGGGCGACAGCACGGGCAGGTCTGCTCGCCCACGCGGACATTCTGGCCGAAGGTAGCACCTTGATCCGTCGATCTCGCCAGGTACACGGACGAGGTATCCTGACCGGGATTGGTCACATCTCTTTCGTCGAGCCACACAGCATAAATATCGCCATTCGGCGCCACACCGATCGAAGGAAAACCTCTGTATGCATGCGCACCCTTGTCTGAAACCTGCACCGGCTTATCGAAACTCTCCCCCCAAGTAAGCGACCGAGCCGACATGATCTTCAGGAGGCCATCTGTCCCTTGTTCTTGCCACAGCGCGTAAATGCCTGAGCGAGTCATCGCCGCACCCGGGCTCTGTTCGCCGTGGGAGCCGATGGAAACTCCAGCCTCGCTGATTGGCACAATCGGAGGCGTCAGTGTATCCCCGCCATTTTCCGAAATCACCAAGCCCAGACGCGACTTGAAATCCTGATTGTAAACAGCAAACAGATGCAAACCGCCGGCAGTGTCGACCGCGAGCCTGGGATCCCAAGATGCCGAGATACCGATGCTTTCAAGCACCGGCCGTGGCTGAGCTTCAAATGTCTCGTCCACCGTCTTGTTCGCTCGGTTGCAACCACCTGCGAGCATGGCTGCAAATGCCAAGAGCAGTCCTAAAGTCAAGTTCAGCGAGTCATGTTTCATGGCATGCACGTTTCCTTTCTCCCTTATCAGAAGCGCACCTGCAATTGCGACCAAACGTTGATCGGGGAACCGGGAAAAATCACGCTGGGCGTGTTGGCCGATTCAAAATATCGACGGTCCGTCAAATTGCGGATGTTCACGCTTATCTTGAATAGCTTTTCGTCCTTGTGCGTTGGGCCGAACTCATAACTTGCCCCCGCATCCACGCGAGCATAGCCAGGCAGCAATACGTCGTCGGACGGGTCCACGTAGCGGTAACTGAGCGCTTGCACTCCGCCCCCGAAACTAAGCCCGGCCAGGAGCCCGTGCTGAAGCTCGTAGATTGTCCAAATGCTCCCGCTATTTCGTGGAGCGTTTTGAAATATATTGCCCACCGGATATACAGGGTCCGAGGCAATCCGCGCTTCGTTGTAGGCGTATGCAAAGTTCAAATCCCACCCTGGCAATATGCGCCCCGACGTATCTACTTCAATCCCCTTTGATCCTGCCTCGCCAATTTGAATCGAAGCCAGTGGATTTCCGGGGTTGGTAATCAGAAGGTTGGACGCGCGAATGCGATAGAACGCCAGTGAGGAGGAAAGCCTTCCGTGAAGCTCAGAAGTGCGGACACCGAATTCGTACTGGTGACTCGATTCCGGTTTGAAGGGAAGTCCGTTGGGCCCGAACTGCGCTGCGAGTGTTGGGCTGAAGCCGCGGCTATAGCTTGCATACAACGAGACAGACTGTGTGAGCTGATAGGTTGCGCCGACTCGCGGGAGAGCGGAGAAGTCACTTTGGCGATTATGCGTGCCGTAAACTGTTTCGTCGTATCGTTGTGTGAAGCCCTCCAAACGTACTCCGGCGAGAATTTTCAGCTTGGAGGTTATTGAGATTTGGTCCTGAATGTACCCTCCGTGCGTTGCCAGTCTCGTCGTTCCATCGATTGGAAAATAATCGGGATCGGCAGGGTTGAAGAAATGGGTTTCCAGTGTCATCGGGTCCGGGAGAGTTTTGCTGAACGGAACGGGATCGTAGAGATCGATCGGCGGCGCGTCACTGAAGACCGCGTCCTGCACAACGGATTGCGTGCCATATTCAAAGCCGATCAGGAAGTTATGTTCGATCTTTCCGGTTCTGAAGATGCCCGTCAAATCGGTTTGCCAGTCATAAAAGCGAAGCGGGTAGGCAGCATCCTCGGAATAACGCGTCAGCGTGCGGTTATCTGGCTCCAGGTAACCTGTGCTGGTGTCGAGATAATCCCAATTGGTGAGCGTCGCTTGGAAGCGGCTGCGAATCGCCCAATCTCGTCCTAGGCTCTGGGAAACATCCGCGCTCGCACGCCGGTTTTGAAGAAGCGAATACTGCCACGGTTCTCCGTAGTAGTTGCTGATCGGCACAGGGGCCGGACGATCCGCCAGCGCCGGAATTCCGTAATCGGTGGTGGTCCTGCCGTGCAGGTACTCGACGAGAAAGCGAATGGTCGTCGAATCGCCCGGCTTCCATGTCACGGCCGGAGCAAGAAAGTACCGCCGGTCATGGAAGTAGTCTCGAAAGTTGTATGAATTTGCAAACTCTCCGTTCAGACGATAGAAGACTTTCCCACTGGTCCCAATCGGGCCCGTAACGTCAAAGGTCGGTCGCACACTGCCATAACGATCCCCCTGGAACGAAAGAACAGCGTGGGTTTCCGGCAGCGGCTCCTTCGTAATCAGGTCGACGATCCCGCCCGCGGTCGCGCGCCCGTACAAAACGGACGACGGTCCCTTAAGGATCTCCACTTGTTCAACGTCAGTCGTATCCGAGGGAACCATGCCATCGAATACGAACCCGTTGCGATAATAATTGCTGAATATCCCCAATGGCAGCCCGCGAATCGTCAACGCATTCCCGACATCGCCAGCCGCAAGCACGTCCCGGTTTACGCCGCTGATATTCTGCGCCGCGTCAGCGAACCGGATAGTCTGCTGACTTTGGATTAGAGCTTGATTCGCGATACCCACGCCTTGTGGTATTTCGTTCAATGGAATGTTCGTTTTCGTTGCGACCGATGATTCATCCGTGCGAAAAGATCCGGCTTCTGCTGTCACTGTGACCTGCTGTCCTGGCCCCGCCACTTTCATCTGGACGGAGATCCGAGCTTCCGTCTGCCCGACTGTGACAGTCACATTTTTGTTGGCCGCTGTGAACCCGGACCTTTCAACCTCCACCACGTAGTCACCGGGTCTAACTTCGGGGAAAACAAAACCGCCGTCATCATCTGTCTTCGTCTCTTGCACGCGAACTGCGGCGTTATTCAACAGGATCACGGTTGCGCCCTGAATTACGCCGCCTTGCTGGTCGACAACCTGCCCCCTGATGCTTGTGGTCCTGCTTGCCTCTTGTCCTGGAGCGGCAACGCTTAAAAAACAGAGGATGATGCAAAGCAGACCTGTTTGAAACGACATCCGAGACCAACTATGCCTCTCACCTAAGACACGTGCAGGCACGAAGCCTCCTCGTCAGATGGATTTCCTTGTTTTCCAATTTGAATACGGCGATTACTGGCGAGGAGGCTGGCCGGGGGGCGAAGTTGCCCGGGTTAGCAGATCGTAAGTACTCCTTGTCACAAGCCTGGACGTCACTCGGGGACGCAATGCAGATGGATTCGCTTTCAAGATCGCTTCCGGAACGAAATGGAGGAGAAACGACTGGGGCGGCTGACTCTTCCTGCACATGCAGGTTTTCGACGATGGATCATGCCCTTGGCAGCCGCCATTTTCATACCGATTGCTTTGCTTGTGATGCATCGGGCACATTCCGCCATCGCAACAGCAGCATAAGCTCGAAGAAAAACCAGCGGCCAATGTGCTTCCCACAGGGCAAAGGAGAGCGCTCAGCAGCATGATTGCTCGAATCCGCTTCTTCACGATGCGCCGTAGTATAAAGCCTTCGGGCATTGGTTCAAAACGCCGCAGGAACGGGGAGGACATGGTAAGAACTTGTGCCCACTATCTGCCACTCGCAAGAAAACCGCAGATGCTCCATCTAAGTCACGGTTGGTCAATTCCACGGCCGGGGCATCTGCCGTTCCTGCATGATCGTGTGTCGCCTTCGGGGAACTACTTCGCGCGGAGAAGAAGGACGGGAATGCGGATGCTGTGCTGCACGCGGCTGGCGGTGGTGCCGAGGAAAAGGTCCGCGAGAAAGCGATGTCCGTGCGTGCTCATGGCTACGAGATCGCACGACTTTTCGCGGACCCATCTGATAATTTCCTTCGTGGGGTCTCCGTAGGCGAGTTCCGCATCGGCCGGAATGCCAGAGGCTTCCATTTCCGCCCGGACTTTTTCCAGATAGGCCTTGTCGTCGGTAATTTCCTGGCTGACTGCGTCGGGGCCGTAGGTGCGGGCGGCCCAGCCATCGGCCACGTGAAGCAGCACCACGCGGCTATGGGCGAGTTTGGCAAGCTGCTTGACGTGATCGATGATCGCGCGGTCCGTCGGTGTGCCGTCAAGCGTGACGAGGATCGTATGGTACATGGAACGCTCTTCAGAAGCTGCGGTCCTACCCCCCAACGATAACCTGCCACGCCGCCCGGAGCGAGTCCGGGAGCCCGTAAATGTCCATCACCGTGATCAGGATGGCGCTGGCCCATCCGGCCAGGAGAAGAAAACGACCGTTTTTCCATTCTCCCATACGTCTCGTCGAACTGGTGAAATGCAAAAGCGGAAACATGGCGAAGGGAAGCTGCAGGGCCAGCACCACCTGGCTGAGAGTGAGGAGATCGGTGACGCTGCTATCTCCGCGCAGTCCGATGATAAAAACGGCGGGCAGAATCGCCAGTGTGCGAGTAATCAGCCGCCGCACCCAAGGCTGAATCCGCCAATGCATGAAACCTTCCATGACCACTTGTCCGGCGAGCGTGCCGGTGATCGTGCTGCTTTGGCCGCTCGCCAGCAACGCGACAGCGAATAAAGTGCTCGCGATGCCCGCGCCCAGAAGCGGAGCAAGGGTGAGAAAAGCGAGGCGAATCCAATCGCTGTCGGCGGAGAAGTGGACTATGTGCCCGCCGGCAAACGTCACGCTCTGCTTGCCGTAGAAAACGATGGCAGCCAGGACGAGAATCGCGGCGTTTACGAAGAACGCCACACTCAAAGCCACGACCGAATCAACGGAATTGAAATGCAGTGCGCGCCGCATCGAAGGGGCGTCTTTTTGCAGCTTCCGGCTCTGCACCAGCGCGGAATGCAGGTAGAGGTTGTGGGGCATCACCGTGGCCCCGATGATGCCGATCGCGACGTATACCATTCCCGCCTCACGCAAGTGGGGGCTGATCAGCGCCTGACCCATTTCCAGAAAACTCGGGCGGGTTTCGGGAAGGACGAAAAGCTCAATGAAGTAGCAGACAGCAATCGTGGCAACCAGCAGTACAACGATAGCTTCAATCGTTCGCATGCCGAATCGTTGCAAGGCCAGGAGCAGAAGAACGTCGAGGCCGGTGATGATGACCGCCCAGAGAAGCGGGATGTGAAACAGGAGATTCAAAGCGACCGCGCTGCCTAGTACTTCTGCCAAGTCGCAGGCGCCTATGGCTATCTCGCTCGCCAGCCAGTTCGGCCAACGGGTCCAGCGCGGATACCAGTCGCGGCAACACTGCGCGAGATCCTTTCCCGTCACTACCCCAAGCCGGGCAGCGATGACCTGCATAAAAATTGCCATGAGGCTCGCGAGGGCCACAACCCATAGCAATCCATATTTGAATTGCGCGCCACCCTGCAGATCGGTCCCCCAGTTTCCCGGGTCCATGTAGCCAACGCTTACGAGGATGGCGGGCCCGACGAAGGCTCGCCAGTGCTTCCACCAGCCTTCATGGTGTGCGGGGACGTCAACGGAGCTGTGCATCCCCTCCAGGGAAAGGTGGCCCGGTTGTGAAACTCTAGTTTCCATAGATGAGTACGCTACGATTTAACACTGATATACTAGCAGGGACTAACTGGCATTAACTATAGTTTTGTTGCGACGAGGTCCAGATAGACAATATATTTCGGGAGAAGTAATAGAGCGTGGAAGGCTGTTTCCAGGGGCATGACAGATGCCGGTTGAGCGAGGAACCATGATCACCATTTCCAAAGAAGATTACCTGAAAGCGATTTCCGAAGTAGAGGCCGAGGGGCAAACCGTGATACCCGCCCGTCTGGCGCACTGGCTTTGCGTTACGCCCCCGGCGGTCACCTTTGCCTTAAAACGGCTGAAGAAGGATGGCCTCGTCTCGCTAAACAAAGAAGGGCACATCCGTCTCACTTCAGAAGGCCGCGAAATCGCCGAACGCACGATTCTGCGCCATCACCTGATCGAGCGGATGCTGTTCGAGGTTTTTGGCATGCCGTGGTACGAGGTTCACGACGAAGCGGAACGCTTGGAGCACGCCGTTTCCCCCGCGTTCGAGAAAAGGCTGGCGGAGAAGCTCGGACACAAGGACACCTGCCCGCACGGGAACGGGCTGTCGGTGCGCGGTCCCGCGGAGCGGCGCAAGAAAGGGCTGTGCCTGCTGAGCGAAGCCGAGCCGCACACAAAATATGCAGTCGCGAGCGTCTACGAGCGCGATCGCAAGCTTCTGGAATTTTTCAATCAGGAGGGAATTCGTCCCGGCGCGCGCGTCGCGATCGAGGCGCGGAACTACGACGGGACGGTGTCGCTCTGGGTCGACAAGCATGCCATCCGTTTGGGAGGTCCTGCAGCGGTAAAAGTGTGGGTCTCTAAAGCATAGTATGTTCTAGAATATTTATCATATTTAAGACTAATCGGCGTACCATAGTGTTCGCACTGGAGGCGTCGCAGGACCCTCTGGGATCTCGATCTGAGGCGGACCGTGAACGCGACCTCCAGCACTCGTCATGTCCAGCTCTTTCTCGGCATCCTTTTCATCTCGATTGTATTTCTCTCTTTGCCGGGTTCTTCTTTCGCCCAAGGTGAAACGACAGCGGCGATCCTTGGTCAAGTGACGGACTCGAGCGGCGCGGCCTTGCCCGGCGCAACCGTCGTCGCGACGAACAAGGACACAGGCTTGACCCGCAGCGCCCGGACCGACGGGCAAGGGCGCTTCGATTTCCCTCAGTTGTTGCCGGGCAGCTACGTTGTTCGTGCAACTGCCCAGGGCTTTGAGTCGCAAGAGACTGATAACGTATTTGCCGGCCTGGGACAAAAACAGACGGTTGACCTGACGCTCCACGTCGCTGAGGCAAGGCAGACGATTCATGTGAACGGAGAAGCTCCAATCCTCAACACGGCCAACGCCAACACTTCGACGACGCTCAATGCGCCCGCGCTCGAGAATCTTCCCAACCCGGGCGGCGACGAGACGTATCCATTGCAATTCGCTCCGGGAGCGCTCATCAATACGGCGGGCAGCGGAAACGACTTTGTGGGCGGCACGAACGGCTACGGCAACGTGGAGTTCAACGGCCTTCCCGCGCTCTCGAACGGTTACATCGTCGATGGGCTCGAGACGAACGATCCGTTGACGAATCTGAACAGCGGCCTATCGACGAACCTCGTGCTGGGTCTGAATTCGATCGCCGAAGTCACCGTCAACACGCTTTCCTATTCGGTGGACCAGGGCCGCTACGGGGCCTCTCAGGTCAACTATGTGACCAAGTCCGGCAGCAACCAATTTCACGGCAACCTGTATGAGCTTTGGAACGGCTCTTTGCTCAACGCGCCTGACTATTTTGCGAATTCGACCTCGGAGACTCACAAGCCGCGTTCGACCGTGAATCATTTTGGCGGAAGCTTGGGCGGTCCGATCGTTCACGACAAGCTGTTCTTCTTTTTTGACAGCGAGTGGGTGCGAATCGCGCTGCCGATTTTTGACACGGTGACGGTTCCAAGCGGCGCGTTTCAGCAATTCGTATTGCAGCAGCTTCCGCTCGGCGGGACCGATTCGGTGACTGGGACGTACTATCCCGCGGCTCCCCAGCTTGTCCCCTTTTACCAAAAGATGTTCTCGCTCTATGGCAATACCAGCGGGACGCCGCTCGCAATCCTTGGATGTCCCTTCAACGCGGACGGGAGCCGGGCATCCGGCTCGCCGCCAAACGGCGATGGCTGTGCGAACCGCAGAGGAGTGTCGCATTCGAGCGACGATCACGAGCAGGTGCAGACTGCGCGCATTGATTGGAACATCGGCGCGAAAGACACGGCTTGGTTCCGGTTTCAAACCGATAACGGACTGCAAGCAGCCTATACGGACCCCATCAATCCCATTTTCAACTCCATTTCTCCGCAGCCGCTTTATTCATTTGCCACTGGGTACACGCACGTGTTCTCACAGAATCTGGTCAACTACTTCAATCCTGCTTTTTCTTGGTACGCCAGCTTGTTTGGCCCAAAGGATTTCAGCCAAACGCTCGTTGCCTTTCCTATCGTCTTGCAGGGAAGCGGCGCGAACGCCCCATTTACAACGATCGGAGGGCTGGACAACACATGGGTCCAGGGCCGTCGGGCTTCCCGCTTTTTTATCAACGACAATCTGGCATGGAGCCGCGGCGCGCATGAATTTCGCTTCGGCACGAACATGCGAATTTTCCGCCTCAACGATTTCGATTTTGGCGAGGGCACAGTCCCTCTCGTAACCTACGCAACGCTGCCGCAGTTCATTTATGGAGTCGCCTCGACCGCGACGCAGACGTTCCCCATGTCGCTGAACGAGCCGTTCAATTTTCTGAACCTGGATTTCTATGCTCAGGACACATGGAAAATCACGCCCAGCATCACGTGGACTATCGGACTGCGCGATACATTCAATTCCAACCCGCTGAATCCGCACGATCAGGTCGCGCGGCTTGCCGGGTCATTTGCCTCGATTTCGCATGATGTCAACCAGCCGCTGAATCAAGCGATTCATTTAAGCCTCGGCAACCTCTTTGCTTCGACTCCGTTCGCGATTCTTCAGCCGCGAACTGCAATCGCCTGGCAATTTCAGTCAAAAATCGTACTCCGCACGGGCTTCGGAATCTTCAGCGACATCCTGCCCGGAAGTGTTGCTGATCTGATCGGCATGAATCCGCCTTACGTGAAGACCTTTCAGGGCGGCCTTTTGGGGACAGTTGGCAAGTCAGGAACCGCCGGTTGCGACGCGGCGCTCGGCTGCACGGGAATCGCGCCGGGATTCGCGAATAGCGCCGTCGACGCGGCAGTCGCGGCGAATCAGTTGTTCACATCCGGATTCGCGCAAGGAGGGCTGTCCTGCGCGTCGCCCCTGTCGAATTCAGCAAACTGCCTTCCTCCGGTGGCAATCACGGCCATTCCGAACGGCAAGCTCCACGCACCGTATTTTATGGAGTGGAGTCTGGGTATTGAACGGCAGTTTGGCAATACGGGGAACGTGCAGGCGCAGTATGTCGGGACGCGCGCTGTGAACCAGCCTTATCTGACGCAGGTCAATGGCTACCAGACGGTGTGCGAGGGATGTTTTGCTCCGTTTCCTTACATGACGCCGACGGATCCCCGCTTTGCTGCCGTAACGCAGTTTTCAACGGGCGCGAACAGCAGCTATCACGGATTGCAGCTGACCGCGATGAAGCGGCTGGGGCACGGCCTGCAGGGGCAAGTGAATTACACGTTCAGCCATTGCCTCGACACGGTCTCGAACGGAGGATTCCTGCAATTTTCCGCCGGCGGAATTCTGTCGCCCTTGCCCGGAGAGCTTGCGCGGGACTACGGCAATTGCGACTACGACATTCGCCATAATTTCACCGGACAGTACACCTACGAGCTGCCGATCAAGGTCTCCAATCACTTGCTGGGCTACGCCCTGAACGGCTGGCAAGTGTCCGGAACGGTGTTTTGGCACAGCGGAATTCCGTTTTCCGTCTTGAGCACTCCGTATTCCGCGGACGGAAACGGAATCGTGCAGGGAAGCGGCCCGCAATTTGCAAGCATCGTGCCCGGAGCCGATCCCTACTGCCGCCATTGCAACATCGCCGGCGTCACGCAACCTGGCACCATCCAATGGCTCAATCCGAATGCCTTCGTTTCTGCTGTGGACCCGTCCACAGGAGCTTGCAACGGAGGTGATTCTGCGCAGAACTGTCAATTCGGAGACCTTGCCAGGAATGCTTTGCGCGGCCCGGATTTTTTCTGGAGCGATTTCTACATCACGAAATGGTTCCCGCTTACGGAACGGTTGAAGCTGAGACTTGACGCGCAGTTCTTTAATGTCTTCAATCATCCCAACTTCGGGCTGCCGAGCAATACGTTAGCAGGTATCCCGGGCGAGCCCTCGACGCAGACCGGCTTTGGCGCGCTGACCTACACGACAGCTCCGCCGACAGGTTTGCTGGGAGTAGGGCTCGGAGGCGACAGCAGTCCGCGAATGATTGCGTTTCAAGCGCGACTGGAGTTCTAGGGAATGGCTGGAGAGTTGGTGTGGCGCGACCTCGCCATGCAAATTCCGATGAAATATCAAACATATGTTTTCTTGCTGGCGGGTGCGAGCTAAAGTGTTTGGGGAGACAACCGCAGCCTTCCACTTGCCATGACTACAAAACAGAAAACTGTATCCGCGAGCGCAAAATTTCGCGAGGCTTTGGCTGCCGAGAAGCCTCTTCAGATTGTAGGAGCGATTACGGCATTTGCTGCGCGCATGGCAGAGGTCACAGGCTTCCGCGCACTGTATCTTTCGGGCGGAGGAGTCGCTGCGAATTCGCTCGGCATTCCCGATCTCGGCATCAGCACGATGGAAGATGTGCTGACCGACGCAAGAAGAATCGTCGACGCCACGTCTTTGCCGCTTCTTGTGGATATAGACACGGGATGGGGTGGCGCTTTTAATATCGCCCGCACGATTCGTTCGATGATTCACGCCGGCGTGGCGGCTGTTCACATTGAAGATCAAGTTGGCGCGAAACGGTGCGGCCACCGGCCGGGCAAGGAAATCGTCCCCGCAGAGGAGATGGTCGACCGCATCAAGGCTGCCGTCGACGCGCGCACGGATCCCCAATTCGTCTTGATGGCTCGCACCGACGCGCTGGCCAAGGAAGGCCTCAGCTCCGCCATCGAGCGCTGCGCCGCGTATGTGGAGGCAGGCGCCGACATGATTTTTGCCGAAGCCGTGACCGAGCTTTCGATGTATGCGAAGTTTAAGGAAGCGCTGCGCGTGCCGATTCTCGCAAACATCACCGAGTTCGGCCAAACGCCGCTCTATACGAGGGACGAACTCGCTTCAGTCGGCGTCGATATGGTTCTCTATTGCTGCTCCGCCTACCGCGCGATGAATGCCGCAGCACTCAAGGTGTATAAGACAATTCGCGCGGAAGGGACGCAAAAGACTGTCGTTCCGATCATGCAGACGCGCGCGGAACTCTATGAATTTCTCGGCTACCTCGAATACGAAAAGACCCTCGACCGGCTGTTTGCGAAGACAAAGCCGACGTAGGCGTTTCATGGAGCAGCATGGCGGTGGCGGTTGATACAAGACCAGGGAGATGGGGCAATGAGTGAAACTCCGGCGGTTCAGACGCCTGCGTTCAAACCGAAAAAATCCGTCGCGTTGTCGGGTACCGTCGCCGGCAATACGGCGCTGTGCACGGTCGGCCGCAGCGGCAACGATCTTCATTATCGCGGCTACGACATATTGGACATCGCGGCGAAGTGCGAGTTCGAGGAAATAGCCTATCTGCTGGTCCACGGAAAGCTTCCGAACGTCGCCGAGCTGAAAGCCTACAAGGCGAAGCTAAAAGAGTTGAGAGGTCTTCCCTCGGCGCTGAAAATCGTGCTCGAGCAGTTGCCTCCTTCAACGCATCCGATGGACGTTCTTCGCACGGGTGCGTCCGCGCTTGGCTGCCTGCTGCCGGAAAAGAGCGATCATAGCGAATCCGGTGCGCGCGATATCGCGGACCGCTTGATGGCCTCTTTTGGCTCCATGCTCCTGTACTGGTTTCATTTTGCCGAAAGCGGAAAAAGGATCGAAGTCGAGACAGACGACGATTCGATTGGCGGCCATTTTCTCCACCTCCTTCACGGAAAGCCGCCATCGGCGCTCTGGGTGCACGCCATGCACACCAGCCTGGTGCTCTATGCCGAGCATGAATTCAATGCTTCCACGTTTACGGCCCGCGTGATTGCCGGCACAGGCTCAGATATGTTTTCCTGCATCACAGGAGCCATCGGCGCTTTGCGGGGGCCAAAACACGGCGGCGCCAACGAAGTTGCGTTCGAAATTCAGGAACGCTACGACAATCCCGACGAGGCGGAGCAGGACATCCGCCGCCGCGTTGCGGCCAAGGAAGTCATCATCGGTTTCGGGCATCCTGTTTACACCATCTCGGACCCGCGGAATAAAATCATCAAGGAAGTCGCGCGGCAACTGTCGGAGAGCGCGGGAAGCGGGAAGATGTTCGATATTGCCGACCGACTGGAAGCCGTGATGTGGGATACGAAAAAAATGTTTCCGAATCTCGATTGGTTCAGCGCCGTCAGCTATCACATGATGGATGTTCCGACGGCGATGTTCACGCCGCTCTTCGTCATCGCCCGCACGTCCGGCTGGAGCGCGCACATCATCGAGCAGCGCAACGATGGCAAGATCATTCGGCCCTCGGCCAATTACATTGGTCCCGAGGATTTGAAGTTTGTTCCCATTCAAGAACGCCCCTAGACGGCTGGTTCTGCCTGTATCTTGAAATTTGAGGAGAGGTACTGTGTCCGCACCCATCAGCAACGAGCGCCCGCAGCCCGACAAAGTTCTCGTCGACATCGCCGACTACGTTGCTTCTTACGAGATTCGCAGTGACCTCGCCTACGAGACGGCACGAAATTGCCTCATCGATACGCTCGGGTGCGGCCTGGAAGCGCTCGAATATCCTGCTTGCACGAAGCTGCTTGGCCCGATCGTTCCAGGGACCGTTGTCCCCAACGGCGCGCGCGTTCCCGGCACGCAGTTTCAGCTCGATCCGGTGCAAGCAGCCTTCAACATCGGCGCGATGATTCGCTGGCTTGATTTCAACGATACATGGCTTGCCGCTGAATGGGGGCACCCCTCCGACAATCTCGGCGCGATCCTCGCCGTCGCCGACTGGCTGTCCCGCACGTCCGTCGCTGCGGGCAAGAAGCCGCTCATTATGAAGCAGGTTCTCACCGCGATGATCAAGGCCCACGAAATCCAGGGCTGCATCGCGCTTGAAAATTCATTCAACAGGGCAGGGCTCGATCACGTCGTGCTGGTGAAAGTTGCGTCAACGGCCGTCGTTTCGCGATTGCTTGGTCTGCCGCGCGAGCAAACGATTGCCGCCCTTTCGCAAGCCTGGGTCGACGGTCAGAGCCTACGCACCTACCGCCATGCGCCGAATACCGGCTCGCGAAAAAGCTGGGCCGCCGGCGACGCCACGAGCCGCGCCGTTCGCCTGGCGCTCATTTCCAAGACCGGCGAAATGGGCTATCCCTCCGTGCTGACTGCGAAAACCTGGGGCTTTTACGACGTTTCTTTCAAGGGGCAGGAATTCCGCTTTCAGCGTCCTTATGGTTCTTACGTGATGGAAAATGTTCTTTTCAAGATCAGTTTCCCCGCCGAATTTCACGCGCAAACGGCTGTCGAAGCGGCGATGACTCTGCACGGAAAATTGCAGAACGCCGGAAAATCCGCCGCGGACATCCGAAAAATTACGATCCGCACGCACGAAGCCGCGATTCGCATCATCGACAAGCGCGGGCCGCTCAATAACCCCGCGGACCGGGATCACTGCATTCAGTACATGATTGCGATTCCACTGCTCTTCGGACGGTTGGCGGCTTCCGATTACGAGGATCAAGTTGCGGCGGACACTCGTATCGATGCTCTTCGCGAAAAAATGGAGACCGAGGAAGTCTTGCAGTTCACCAAGGACTACCACGACCCAGAGAAGCGCTCGATTGCAAATTCCCTGCGCATGGAACTTTCCGATGGCACGGTCTGGGAAGAAACGGTGGAATACCCGATCGGCCACAAACGCCGCCGCAAAGAGGGCATTCCGTTGCTCGAAGCGAAGTTCAAGAAGAACCTGGCCCGGCGTTTCTCGCCGGAACAGCAGGCAAGGATTCTCGACGCATCCATGGATCAGGGCCGCTTGGAAAGCACACCCGTCCAGGAATACGTCGACCTTTTCGTCGTCTGAAGAAAAGGAACTCGTTGTTTTCGCGCTTTCAATGCCCCGGTTGTGCGCGCCATCCGAGCAATCCTCAGGGCAGGATTTACATGAGGGTGTTTTTCAAGCAGAACTACCGCCGACTTTCAATCTATTCGCGGAATGCTTGGCCTGCATTGTTCGCGTTTCTTGAATCGATCCAGGCCTGCAACTCGCGCTCGATCTTCTCGAGCCGGTCAATCTCTGCCAATGCAGCTTCGCTTCCTGCCGTCTTTGCGGCTCGCGCACGCTCCAATGCCTGCTCGGCGACCCGCACCATTTCGAGAAGAGTTTTCCGCATCTCCGATCCAAATTGTGCGCGACTCTCCTGCACGCGGTTCACCAGGTCCGATTGCACTCGTTCGCTGTTCATCTCCCTCAGATGCTCCAGGGGTCTTTGGGTGTTTTCCTCGATGAATCGGTGTCCCCGGACGTTTCCCAGGGCAATGTCCGCGAGATATCTTCTCTCCGCCCAGTTGGGCAAGGATGCGCGATCCCCGGACTCGTTGCTATGAGCGAATTCCTTCCTGGTGCACGTACTTGATCACTTCTACATCCGATACGGCGATCAGGCCTTCTCCGACCATTTGGTCCAGCAGCGGCAAAAGTTTCTGGATTTTCTCCTCCGTATCGATCACGCTCACCATCAGCGGCGCGTCGTGCGAAAACGACAAATGATGCGTTCGCCGGATCAGGGTGCTCGCGCCATAGCCCTCAATTCCCCGAAACACAGTTGCGCCCGCAATGTCGAGCTCGCGGCACTTCTCCACAATCGCGCGATAGAGCGGCTTGCCGTTCCATTTGTCATCTTCGCCAAAATAGATCCGCAGCATCTTGGCTGTACCCGGCAGTTTCATCCGCGCGCCTCCTTCCTGCGCTCCGTCGATGCAAAATTGTGTGTGTACTTGATGACGTCCACGTCCGACAGCACCACCAGTCCCTGCTGCACCATCCCGTCGAGCACCGGAAAGTACGCCCGCAGCTTTTCTTCCGTGTCTACCACGGAAAGCATCATCGGCCGGTCGTGAGAAAGGTGCAGCGCTGAATCCTTGTGGATTCGCCGGTTCGCTCCATATCCCAGGATCCCCTGGTAAACCGTCGCGCCCGCAATATCGTTGGCTCTCATGCTTTCGATCAGCGCTTTATACAGCGGTTGCCCTCCCCACTTGTCGTTTTCCCCAATAAAGATGCGCATCATCTTCGCCTTCCCCTCGCGCTTCAGCGTGGGCTGCGCCGCCGGCCCCGCCTTTTTCTTCGACGTCTCCGCGGGCTTTATCACCATCGTGTCTTGTACCTCGATCAGCCCCGTTCCGGCCAGCTCGCGCAGCTTCGGCAGCAATTCGTCCACTTTTTCCGCCGTCTCGATGAACTCGATCTTCATCGGAAGATCGCCGGTCAGCGCTTCGATCCGGGTGGTGTGAAGATGATGGTCCGCTCCAAAGCCTGCCAACCCCCGCGTCACCGTCGCGCCCGAGACGCGCCGGTAGAAAAGAAAATTCAAGATCGCCGAGTAAAGGGACTGTCCGTGATACTGGTGATCTTCTCCGACGTAGATGGTCACCTTCTTGGCGGTTCCGGCCTGTAGCATTCGTTCCTCCCGAGATTCCTTCTTTCTTTGCGCAGTCCTTACGCGATGGTCTTCCCCGTAATCACGCCCAGCCACACCGCAAAAAATCCGACGACTACGCTCGAAACCACATTGAGCATCGCGATCAGCAATTCGCCATCTTGGAAAACGCGGAACGTCTCATACTCGAACGATGAAAACGTGCTGTAACCGCCCAGAAAACCGATGGGTATCAGGTATCTCCAATTTGGGTTCCAGTGTCCACGCTCGGCGAGCAACTCCATGATGAACCCGATTAGGAACGACGCTGTGATGTTGATTACAAACGTCCCATACGGAAATCGCGTGCCCATCCGCGTGCTTATGTAGCCTCCCGCCCAGAAGCGTAATACTGAGCCCACCGCTCCTCCGAGTCCGACGATCAAATATTTGGTCATGGGAATCGTCCTGCTTCCTCTTTTTTATTTTCTATGCTTCGCCTTTTCCACGTCTCGACCCGTTACGTTCGCGCTTCTCCCGTGCTTCCGAAGTTCGTTTTTTGTTGAGGGTCGGCTATACCAAGGGGAGGGAATTCAGGACGATCAACTCCCCGCGGGCCGAAACCCTCGTAGGAGTCATCTGCCCATCGGGGGGCGTAGTTAAGGGCGAACTCCAACGCCCATAAGAAACTGATTATTTTCCGCAACGGAGGCGAAGTCAATCTCTCGCAGCAGTTGCGTGTCTAGACTCCCAATTTCGGTGAGGAATCCTTCAAGCTTCAGGGCAACTTGCTGAAGAAACCTCACGTGCTTATTTTCTATTGCTCCCGGTGGCGTCGACCTTCGGCGATGTCTTCCGCGGTTTGCCCCAAGCCTATTTCGCCCCGGCCTTTTTTGCTTTCGCTTTGGTTGTGCCCCCGATCCAGCCAGGTGCGTCGCTTGCCGGAAACGATTCCATCGACGCTTCTTCCACCACATCGCTTGGCCGCAGCGCGTTCACATCCGCTGGACCTTTGTCAGCCTTTAGCCCCTTGCCCCGAGCGGTTCTGTCTTTCGGTGCCTTCTTCGATCTCTTTGGCATGATTTGCCTCGCCTATTTCTACCGTTAGCACACGGCCTCCTGCCAAGCAAACCTTTCTCGCCCCCATCCGAACGTTTTCGCCGTCGTCGTTGTCGCTCCGCTGTTGACGAAGTCTCTTCACAAAGGCCGTCACGATTTCTTATGGTTTCTGCCTTTTACTGGAAGGAATTTCCTTAAGATAAAGAAGAGGAAGCAAGGGCAGGGAAAGCACCCTCCCGGCTGGCCATGGGGTAGCCAGCCGGGAAGCAATCCAAACTCAATTGCGGGGTGGAGGTGCTTTGAATCGACCCTTGCGCCCGGTGGGAGGCGCTGTTTTCAAGGTCACTCTACCGCCGGCGATCAACTCACACAATACGGTAAAAATACTAGTCACTAAAAATTTCATCCCGGGTCGAGGCTTCAACTCCGGAACGCTGATGTTTCCGTAAGCCCTTTCGTTTCAGTGTATTCGTACTCACTTCCCGCCGCCAATCCCGTGAACTCCTCCGTTTTTCCACTGGGCCATTCGATTGTGACCCTTTCCACTCGGTCCACTTTTCCGAGCCCAAAGGTCACCGGCAACTCTGACTGTGAGAGATAGCTCGATCCGCTCTTCACCATCCGGCTCTGGATTCCATGCGCGTGCTCCACGCGCACGGTTGCACCAATCGCGTCCCGGTTCGATTGGGTGCCAATCAGCCGGAAACGGATGCTGTGATTTCCATTCGCCACGTCGTTTCGATAGAGGAACGCCGGCCCGTTGTTCGTCGTCAACAGCACATCAAGGTCGCCGTCCTTGTCGAAGTCCGCGAAAGCCAGCCCCCGCCCTACCTTCGGTTTCGCAAAATCGCTTCCTGCTTGCAAGGCCACATTCTGAAACGCATCCGCACCGCGATTCAGAAAGAGCTGCGGCGGCTGCGCGTATCCCACGTTTCCCCGAATGTTTCGCACCGTGTCGTCGATGTGACCGTTCGCCACCACCAGGTCTTCGAGCCCATCCAGGTTGATGTCTCCGAAGAGGCACCCGAAACCCAGGGTATTTAACGACGCGGCTCCCACTCCCGCCTGCAGAGCCACATCGCGAAACACGCCTTTCGAATCCGCGCGATAGAGACCGATCATTTCGTTGTCGAAATTCGTGATGGCGATTCCCGTCGTGCCGGAATTGTCAAAATCCGCCGCGTCCACACCCATTCCTGCCCGCGCTTTTCCCTCGGAGCTGAACGCAATTCCCGCCTCGACCGCCACGTCACGGAATTTTCCGTTGCCCAGGTTCTTATAGAGTTTGTTCGGCTGCGTGTCGTTCGCCACCAGCAGGTCCGGCCAGTGATCGCCATCGTAATCCAGCATCGCCACGCCTAGCGATTTGCACGACGTGTCGAAAATGCCGCTGGAAGCCGTCACATCCTCAAATGTTCCGTCACCACGATTGTGAAACAGCCAGCACGTTTCTCCGCGGTAGGCCTCGGGCGTGCAATACGACTTGTGCTTCCCATCCAGGCTGCAAAAAATATCGTGATCGATCGACCATCTCACGTAGTTGCACACGAACAAATCCAGCAGACCGTCGCGGTCGTAGTCAAACCACAGCGCCGATGTGCTGAACGCCGTTCTCCCGTCCAGCCCGCTCTGCCGCGTCACATCCACAAAGGTGCCGTGTCCGGTGTTGCGAAACAGGCGGTTCTGCCCCACGCACGTGACCAGAATGTCCGGAAACCCGTTGTTGTTGTAGTCGCCCACCGCCACGCCCATTCCGTACATCTCGATGTCGAGCCCGGCCCTTTGCGTCACGTCCGTAAACGTCCCATTGCGGTTGTTGTGGTAAAGCTGCATCGTGGTGCGTTTTTTCTTGTGGCCTGGCCAGTCCATTCCGTTCACCAAAAGAACGTCCTGCCAGCCGTCGCCGTCGTAATCCAGAAATGCGCAACCGGATCCCAGAGTTTCCGGCAGCAGCTTCCCGCCGAACGCGCCGCTGTTGTGTTCGAATTGGATTCCCGCCCGCCGCGTCGCATCCGCCAGCTGAAATCCCAGGCCCGCGCCTGCCTGTGCAGCACCTTCGAAGCCTGTCGTGTTCCATCGATGAAGTGTGGGACTTGCTGCGGCCGAGGCGATGGCCGTCAGAAACGTGCGCCGGTTCACGAAATGTTCACCAGGCCGTTGCGGATCGCATAGACCACCAGTTCGGCCGTCTTGTGAATTCCCAGCGCGTCCATGATGTTCGCGCGGTGCACGGCCACGGTGTTCGCGCTCAGCTTCAGTTGGTCGGCAATCTCTTTGTTGGATTTTCCTTCGACGATTAGCTGCAGAATTTCCAGCTCTCTCGGTGTCAGCCCCGCATTCCGTTCTCCGCGCAGCGTCGCCGCACGCTCCAGCTCTGGCGCCAGCACCATTTCTCCTGCGGCGACTTTCCTCACCGCTGCCGCCAGTTCCAAATCGACCGCGCTCTTCAGCATGAACCCCCGCGCGCCCGCTTCAAGCGCCTGCCGCACCAGCGTTTCCTCGGAATGCATGCTCAGCATCACGATTTTCTGCAGCGGATTCATCTCCAGGATGCGCCGCGCCGCCACGATTCCCGACGATTCCGGCAGCGCGCAATCCATCACCACCACGTCCGGCTTCAATTCGAGCGCCAACCGCACCGCTTCCGTCCCGTCTCCTGCCTCTCCGGCCACGGAAATATCCGCCTCGTCCTCCAGAATGCGCCGGAATCCGCGCCGAACCAGCGCGTGATCGTCCACCAATAGAACCGTGATTTTATCCGGCATGGGTTCCGAGCCTTTGCCTTGGGACCTTCAATCGCACCAGCGTACCACCGTCCGCGGGTTCGCGAAATTCGATCGTGCCTCCCAGCAACTCCGTCCGCTCCCGCATTGCCACCATCCCGATGCCGTGGTTCGTCGATGCAGCGCCGATTCCTCGCCCGCGGTCCTCCACTTCCAGCTCCAGCCCATCGTCGCGATACCGCAATCGCACCCACGCTTTCCGTTCGCCGGAATGCCGCGCCAGATTGTTCAGAGCTTCCTGGAGGATTCGGTAAATGTGAATCGCCGCTCCGCCTGTCACCGGGTATGCCGAACCGGACTTCTCAAACGAGACGTCGATTCCCGTTTGCTTCTCAAACGTCGGCACAAACCAATCCACTGTGCTCTCGAGCCCCGATTCGTCCAGCATCACCGGGTGCAGAGCCTGCGAGAGTGTCCGCACGTTTTCCAGCGTGTTTTGCGCGATGTCTCGCACTTCGCGCAATTCCTCGCGCAGCCCTGAATCCTCCGGCGCGTGTTTTTCCGCGCGTCCCAGCAGCGAGCCGACTGCCGTCAGAATTTGCCCGAACTCGTCGTGCAGTTCGCGCGAGATGTGCCGCAGCACCGATTCCTGCGTCGCGATCAATTTCTGCGCCAGGTCGCTGCGCTGCTCGGAAAGCCGTCCCAACTCCGCGAACAGATGGCGGTTCGAAAGGATCAGGAAAATGCTGGTCGCCAGAATCGCCGTCAGAATCGCCGTCAAAAACAGATACACCTGCCGTTGTACGCGGTCGTAAATTTCTCGCACCTGCCGCGCTGCCTGTTCCTCGCTCTCGTTGTTTTCCACCAGGAATCTCGCCACGGCCGTGCTCAGCGACGCCTGCCGAGCTTGCAGTGTCAGCCGAATTTGTTCGCGCGCTTCCTTGTCTTTGCCGCCGTCTGCCAGCGCAAACGTGCGCGCCGCGGCGTCCCAGAATTGCGCGAACGAACTCGCCAGATATGCCCGCTGCTCCGGCGTGCGGTGCGCGACGGCCAGTTCGTCTTCGATTCGCAGCGCGTCGTCGAGGTCTGCGTGGATGCGGTCGAATTGCGCTTTCCACGCCGTCAGTGGATAGGGCTCATCGTTGTCCAGCATGTCGCGCATCGAAAGCCCGAGCGAATTCAGGTCGTTTTGAATCCGGAGCAGTTGCAGCGAATCCTTCCGGTTCCGGTCAATCAGATTGTTTTGCAGGTGCCGCAGCATGGCGATCTGCCGCGTGATGTAGGTGGAGTATGCCACCACGGCTGCCAGCGTGATGATCAGCCCAAGGATCAGTCCTGCGGTGGGAGAGCGTCCAATCGTGCGCTGCACAGGGAGAGAATATAACGCAGCCGCTTGAACTTCCAATGTCCCGCGGCGGGGACGGCTCGTGCAGCCGTCCCCATTTCGGAAATCACTCTTTCGCTACGATTACCTCGCGTGCATCGCCGCCTTTGCCGAAGCGGGGAGTCTCACCACCTTCGCTTCCGTAATCGACGGAATCTCGCGAATTTTCTTTAGCGCCCCGGCTTCCACATCTCCATCCACCTGCACCAGAGCCACCGCTTCCGATCCCTGCATAGGCTCGCGTCGTCCGAGCGCAAACGTCGCAATGTTCACGCCAAGACTCCCCAGCGCCGTGCCGATCTGCCCAATCACGCCCGGCACGTCGCGGTTCCGCGTCAGCAGCACTGTTCCTTCAAGCGTCGCTTCCAGCGGAATTCCGTCCAGCGACAAAATTCTCGGCGATCCGTCCTGAAACACGGTTCCCTCAGCCGTCAATTCGCGAGTCCCGTCGCTCACCGACACTTCCACCGTATTTGGATAGCCGCGCTCCCGTCTCCGAGTCGTCTCCTCAATCACCAGGCCGAGAGCCGCTGCCGCCGCGGATGCGTTCACCAAATTCACCTTGTCGGTCAGCCCGGAGTTGAGCAATCCAATCAGCACGGAACCACGCACGGCGTGTGTGCCAAGCTCCGATGGTTCGCCCGCATATTCGATCCGCACGCGGCGGAAACTTTGCGACGCCGACGCCTGCGCCAGGAAGGCGCCCAGCCTTTCGCCCAATTCCAGGTACGGCTGGATCCGGCGGTATTGTTCTGCCGTCAGTGCCGGCAAATTCACGGAATTGCGGATCACGCCGTCGGTCAAGTAATCGCGCACCTGCACCGCAATCGCCGTGCCTACTTCCTCCTGCGCCTCGGCCGTCGAACCTGCGATGTGCGGCGTCGCGATCAGGTTCGGCAATCCGATCAGCGGCGAGCTCTTCGGCGGCTCGACGGCAAATGTGTCCACCGCCGCCCCTTTCAGTTGGCCCGACTTCAGCGCCTCTGCCAGTGCCGCTTCATCAATCAGTTCGCCGCGGGCGCAATTGATCAACCGTGCTCCTTTTTTCATCTTGGCAATCGTCGCCGCGTCGATCATCTTTTCGGTCGACGCGCTCAGCGATGTGTGCAGCGACACGATGTCCGACCGTTGCAGCAAATCGTCCAGGGGCACCAGTTCCACTTGGAGTTCGCGCGCCGCGTCCGCCGTCACGTAGGGATCGTGCGCCAGCACGGTCATTTCCAGCGCGTGCGCCCGCCGCGCCACTTCCATTCCCACTCGGCCGAATCCCACCAGACCGAGCGTTTTTCCCCGCAGCTCCGTTCCCGAAGCCGACGACTTCTCCCATTTGCCTGAGTGAATGGACGTATTCGATTGAGGCACCGACCGCGCCAGGGCCAGCATCAGCGCCAGTGTGTGTTCGGCGACGCTCACCGAGTTTCCTCCGGGCGTGTTCATCACCAACACGCCGCGCCGCGTCGCTGCTTCCAGGTCCACGTTGTCCACACCCACGCCCGCGCGCCCAATCACGCGCAGTTTCGGCGCCTTTTCCAGCAGGTCTGCGGTCACTTTTGTGGCGCTGCGCACCACCAGCGCGTCTGCGTCGGCAAGTTCTGTGAGGAGCGAAGCAGGAGGGGGAGTTACGACGTTCCAGGCGGTTTCCCGTAAGAGTGCAAGCCCACGTTCGCTGATTTTGTCTGCAACGATAATTTTCATTCTAAAATGTTAGCCAGCGACCCGTGCCGTGTCAAATGCACGTTTCCTTTTTCCGCGTGTGCTATCCTAGAAAAAAAGGAGAAGCGTGCGAATGCCCTACCTCGATCGCATTCAGAGCGATATTACGAAAGCCATGAAAGAGAAGGATGAGCTTCGCCTGAGCGTCCTTCGCATGGTGAAGTCCGCTCTCAAATTGAAAGAAGTTGAAAAGATTCGTCCGCTCGACGACATGGAATCTCTGCAGGTCCTGCAGACTCTCGTCAAACAGCGTCGTGAATCCGTCGAGCAGTTCCTCAAAGGCGGCCGCAAGGATCTCGCCGAAAAAGAGCAAAGAGAAATCGGGATCATCGAGGAATATCTCCCCGCCGCTCCCTCCGATGACGAAATGCACCGCGCCATCGAAACCGCTATCACCGAAAGCGGCGCCGATTCGCTCAAGCAGATGGGCGCTGTCGTGAAGGCCGCGCGCGCCAAGCTCGAAGGAAAGACGGTCGATGGCAAACTGCTCAGCGACCGCGTTCGCGACCGCCTCAGCGGCAAGTCCTGACCGCTCTTCCTGATTCGGCCCCTTTGTTCCTTGCCTGCGCTCTCGTCTGATGTTACCTTGCCGGGCTTGCGCGGCAGGCGAACGAGCGGGGCGCAGCTTTTCGCTCCCCCATCGCGCGACAACGGAGGCTTGGCAGCGTGCCCAATCAATCCTGGAGTTCCACCGCTCCGCCCGGTGAATTCGAGCCGTTCATCACTCTGCAGGAAAGCGTCGCCGAATTTTCTCTTCGCGCCGTCGTCCTCGGCGCTTTGTTTGGCATTCTCTTCGGAGCTGTTTCCGTCTACGTCGGCCTTCGCGCCGGACTCACCGTCTCCGCTTCGATTCCCATCGCCGTGCTTTCCATCAGCATCCTGCGCGCCTTCGGCCGTTCCACAATCCTCGAAAACAATATCGTCCAGACCACCGGCTCGGCTGGCGAATCTCTTGCCGCTGGCGTCATTTTCACTTTGCCCGCCCTGATTTTTCTCGGCTTCGGTTCGCAATTCACCTACTGGCGCATTTTTCCGCTCGCTCTTCTCGGCGGTTGGCTCGGCGTCCTCTTCATGATTCCCCTCCGCCCGCAGCTCATCGTCAAAGAGCACGGCAATCTGGCCTTTCCAGAAGGCACTGCCTGCTCGGACGTTCTTGTCGCTGGCGAGCGCGGCGGCTCGTTTGCGGGACGCGTCTTCTGGGGCCTTGGTCTTGGCGGCATCTATACCTTTGCGATGAACACTCTCGGCATGTGGCCGAGCCAGCCGGATTACCAGCCGTCCTGGCTGCCCGGCGCTTCTTTCCGCGCCGCGATCACTTCCGAATATCTCGGTGTCGGCTATATCATCGGCCCCAAAGTGGCTGGCATTCTTTTCGCTGGAGGCATCGTCTCCTGGATTCTCATCATGCCCGCCATCAAATTCTTCGGCCAGCTCGCGGGCAACACTCCGATTTATCCCTCGACGATTCCCATTCCTCAAATGACGCCCGACGATCTCTGGCGCAGCTATATCCGTCCGATGGGTGCCGGCGCGGTCGCCGCCGCCGGATTGATCACTCTGCTTCGCACCACGCCAACCATCGTTTCCGCCTTGCGGTCCGGCCTGAAAGATCTTCGTGCCCAGCGCGCCGGCGCTCCTCTTTCCGGACGCACCGAACGCGACATGCCCATCAGCCTGGTCATTCTCGGTTCCGCGGTGATCATTGTCATGATGTGGGTCCTGCTCACGTTCCGTCCCATTCCCGGCGCGCAGACCCACTGGTATCAAAATGTATTCGCCGGCGTTTTCGTTGTCGTGTTCGGATTCCTCTTTGTCACCGTTGCCTCTCGCATCAGCGGCCTTCTCGGCAATTCTTCCAATCCGATCAGCGGCATGACTATCGCCACTCTCATGGCCACCTGCGCCGTCTTTCTCGTTTCCGGCTGGACGGCTCCCAACTACGCCGTCCTCGCTCTCACCATCGGCGGCGTCGTCTGCATTGCGTCCGCCATCGGTGGCGCCACGTCGCAGGATTTGAAGACCGGCTATCTCGTCGGCGCCACTCCGTATTGGCAGCAGGTTGGATTGCTCATCGGAGTCACGGTTTCAACCGTCGCCGTCGGCGGCACTCTCGCGCTGATGAATCGCGGGCTCGAAAAATTCGTCCCCGTCGACATTCCCGCCAACATTCAATCTCTTCCCATTGGCGTGAAAATTGAAAAGCCGTCCTTTTCTTACGGTGGAAAAAACTATGTTCTCATCAACGCTCTCGGCTCCAGCACCATCCCCGACGGCGAGTACCTTTACAGTGCTTCCACAAAAAAAATCGAAATCCAGTGGGTCGAAGGCATCGGCAGCGCGCAGGCCGCCGCTCCGCAAGCCCGCCTGATGGCCACGGTCATCAGCGGCATCCTCACGCGCCGTCTTCCCTGGCGGCTCGTCTTGATGGGTGTTGCGCTCGTGGTTGCCATCGAAATGCTCGGCGTGCGCTCGCTCGCCTTTGCCGTCGGTTCATACCTTTCCATCGCCACCACAGCCGCCATTTTTGCGGGCGGAATGGTGCGCTGGCTCGCTGAACTCGGGCAGGAAAAAAAGAGCGATGCCGAGAGCGAAGTTAGTCCCGGCTCTCTCTACGCCAGCGGCCTCATCGCCGCCGGTGGGGTGTTCGGCCTCCTCGCGATTGCGCTCAATCTCCTTGAGGATCCCGAACTCAGCCGCCACGTCCCCGCTTGGATGGTGAAATTTCTCCATGTTCCGTGGCCCGAAAACACGTTCGCCTTCGGCGAGCGCGTCATGCCGCATCTCAGCCAGAGTCCCGCTTTCGGTGTTCTCTTGTTCGCTCTGCTCGCAATCTCTCTTTTCATTTCCGCGCGCAGCAAGCTCAAGCAACTGTAATCAGGAGCGCTGCGAAGATTCTCCATGGCCCAATTCATCGCCCACGTTGCGCTTGTCGTCCGCGATTACGATGAGGCGATCGCCTTTTTCACACAGTCGCTCGGTTTTCGCTTGCTCGAAGATATTCCGCAAGGAGCGGGGAAGCGATGGGTCCTCGTTGCGCCACCCGATTCGCGCGGAACCACTCTGCTCCTTGCAAAAGCGGATGGTCCACGGCAGGAAGCGGCCATCGGGCGCCAATCCGGCGGCCGCGTTTTTCTGTTTCTCTTCACCGACGATTTCGCTCGCGACTACACGGCGATGAAATCTCGTGGTGTGAAATTCCTCGAATTGCCCCGCCGCGAACCTTACGGTACGGTCGCCGTCTTCGAGGACCTCTGCGGCAACAAATGGGATCTACTTCAGCCGAATGAAGGATTTTCGAAATAGCAGCGCCGCCGCAAAGCCAGCTCTTCTGAACGCCAAACTTCGTGAAACCTCCTGCTACAAGGTGGCATCTCATTCTATGAGTTGTCGTGTTGGCGTTTTCTCCGGAAAGCGCCGCGCGGCGCGCTCACCCACGGGAAGTCGTCAGGCCTGCGCGGTTTCTTCAGGGAACTTAACCCTTTCATAGGAGACGATTGCGTCCATGCGTCCAAAAACAATTTCGTTTGTCGGTCTACTCGGCATTTTGGCGTTGGCAATGCCTGTCTTGGCACACACCGATTCTGTTGCATTTCATTCCGATGGCACCGCCACGATTGGCGAAACTCAACTGAAGCAGGGTGATTACGAACTCAAAGTGGAAGACAACGCGAAGAATCTCCGCATCACGCAAGACGGAAAGCTCATCGCTCAGGTTCCTGTCCACTGGATTCAACTGCCCAAGAAATCCCACGATACCGAAGTGGATCTCACTAAGAATCAGGTCACGGAAGTTGAATTCGCTGGCAGCAACGAAGCCGTCCAAGTTCAGTCGAACTGATGTGCCGAGCAGAGGAGAGAGGGCGGGCTTAGCCCCGCCCTTTTTCTTTTCGCGCAACCCGAAGCTCTTTGACTCCGCCTCGGCCACCCATTAAACTTCTTCCCTATGGCCCGCTATTCCCGCGGCTACGGCGGCTACCAGTTTGATATCGGCAGCTATTTTCCTCCCGGCATCAAAGCGCTTTGCATTGCCTGCGGCGCCGTCTTCATCCTGCAGCAGTGCATTAAGATTTTCGGTGGTTTGCAAGCCTGGGCGTCGTTCAACGCCTGGTTTGGCCTTGTCCCTCTTGCCGTCACGCGCGGGTTCCGCATCTGGCAGCCGGTCACCTATATTTTCCTGCACGCCAGCATCTGGCACATCCTGATCAACCTGCTTTTCCTGGCAATGTTTGGCGCGGGTGTTGAGCACGCCTGGGGCACGCGCCGGTTCTTGAATTATTTCTTCATCTGCGGCATCGGCGCGGGGCTTGTAAACGTAATCGTCAAAACGATCATCGACCCGCGCGGAGTTGGCAGCGCCGCGATTCCCACCATCGGCGCGTCCGGCGCGATTTACGGCATCCTGCTCGCCGCGGCGATCGTCATGCCTTACGCGCGCGTGCTCGTCTTCTTCGTGGTGACGGTACCCATGCGAATTTTTGTGATTGCCATGGGCGCGATCGAATTTTTCAGCACCTTCGGCGAATCAGGAGATAGCGTCAGCCACGTCTGCCATCTCGGAGGAATGCTGGTTGGCTATCTGTACCTGCGCCGCGGGTCGTTTCTCTACAATTTCCGCAACTATTTTTCCGACTGGAAGCGCCGCCGCCTGCGGAAGAAATTCGACGTGTACGTCCGCGATCATCAGGACAAGCCGCCTTCGCGTCCCGATAACTGGGTGAATTAGTTCCGCTCTCTTCGCCTCAATACGGCCGGACGGGGCGTCCGCCGACGCGAATCAGCCGCACCATGTTCGTCGTGCCGCGCGTGCCGAGCGGCGTTCCGGCGATCATGCCGATGATGTCTCCGCGCTTTGCAAACCGTTCTTCCACCAGCCGTCTTTCCGCCGCGCTCGCCAGCTTGTCGATGTCTAGAATTTTGTCGATACTTCGCGGATGCACGCCCCACAGCAGGCTCATCCGTCGGCGCGCTTCCTGGTTCGGTGAGAGCGCGATGATCGGCGCGCGCGGGCGGTATTTCGAGACGAGCCTCGCCGAAGCGCCCGTCTCCGTAAAGACGGCGATCGCGCGCAAGTGAAGCTCTTCGGCCGCGTGGCAGATGGCCTCGGCCACCGCTTCGTGAATTTGCAATTCCGTCATTCGCGCCGGCCGCGGCAAATCATCGACGCTTGCTTCCGCTTCGCGGATGATGCGATCCATCATAGCCACCGATTCAATCGGATATTGTCCGGCTGCCGTTTCGCCGGAGAGCATCAATGCGTCGCTGCCGTCGAAAATCGCGTTGGCCACATCGGAAGCTTCTGCTCGCGTTGGCCGTGGATTTTTTTCCATCGAATCCAGCATCTGCGTTGCCGTGATCACGGGTACCAGCGCGTTGCGCGCCTTGGTGATGATTTTCTTCTGCATCACGGGCACTTTTTCCGGGCTCATCTCGACACCAAGGTCGCCGCGCGCCACCATCACGCCGTCCGCCACCCGCAAAATCTCGTCCAGGTTCTCAATCGCTTCTGGTTTTTCGAGTTTTGCGATCACCGGTGTGTCTTTTCCCGCCCGCGCGATGATCCTTCTCGCTGCCTCCACGTCGGAAGCGGAGCGCACGAAGCTGAGCGCCACGCAGTTCACCCCCGCCTTGAGGGCAAACAGCAGGTCTTCGCGGTCCTTGGCCGTGAGAGCGGGAATTTTCAGCCGGATGCCGGGCAGGTTGATGCCCTTGTTTTCCCCAAGATCTCCGCCGTTTTCCACCTGCGTCACCACGTCCGCGCCGCGCGCGGAAAGCACTCGCAGCGCGATATCGCCGTCGCAGAGCAGAATGCGATCGCCGCGCCGCACCGACGCAGGCAGCGGCCGGAACGAAGTCGAAACGCCGTCGGCATTTCCGAGCAACGGCCGTGTGGTGATCGTGAAATGCTGGCCGAACCTCAGCCGCACCGGCCGCCCGTTCTCGAGCCGCCCCGTGCGGATTTTTGGTCCCTGCAAATCGGCGAGAATCGCGATCGGTTTCTTGTGCTTGCCCGAGGCCAGCCGCACACGTTCGATGGATTTCTGGTGTGCTTCATGCGTCCCGTGCGAAAAATTCAGCCGCGCCACGTCCATTCCGGCGCGCACCATTCGGTCGATCATTTCCGCCGAGGCGGTGGAGGGTCCCAGTGTGCAGACGATCTTGGCCCTTCGGTTCACAACAGGGTTCATTGGCTCACCGCAAAATCCGTAACGATGGCGTTCAAAAATTCCACTCCTTTATGGAAGGCGTCAACCGGCAGCCGCTCATCGTCGGCATGCATGCGCATCCTGTCACTCCGCTCAAGCGGAAATGGCGAGAGCCCATACGCGGCGACGTTGCGCATTCGTAAGTAAGAAGAATCCGTGAAACCGGGCGACATGAAGGGAACGACCGCTGCGCCGGGGAACTCCTGCTTTGCCACGCCTGCAATCGTGTTGTAGAGGTCGCCATCCACGGGAGAAGAGGGCGCGGCTTCGACGCTGTCCGGCTCCGCCTCAATTTGAATTTGCGGATCGTTCACCAGTTGCTGGAGATTCGCGAGAAACGGTTGCGCCAAATCGCCCGGCAGCAGTCGCACGTTCATCACGGCTTTCGCCGTTGGCGGAATCACATTGGGACGAATCCCGGCGGAAAGCATCGTGGGTGAGACGGTATTGCGCAGCATTGCATTCCACATCGGATTTGCGTTCGAAAGCCATCGCGCTGCATGGTCGCCACGGTCTGGCGTCTCGAGCGCCCGCATCCATTTCCCCGTGTCTTCGTCTTCCACGGCGGCCAGCCCCTCAAAATACGCACTGGTGATGGAATTCAGCTCCACCGGCGGTTCATATGTGCCGATCTTGGCGATTGCGGCGGAGAGATGTACGACGGGATTGTCCTTCCTCGGCATCGAGCCGTGGCCGGAGGTCCCCGTGGCGATCACATCAACGTTCACCGGGACTTTTTCGCTTGCCTGGATGCCCACGTACAGCACTTTGCCGTCCTGCACTTCCGCCATGCCGCCTTCGTTCAACGCATATCCGCAGGCGATTTTGTCCCAGTGTTGATCTACCGCGAATTTCATCCCCATTCCGCCGTAGGCTTCTTCGTCGCCCTCGGCGAGGAAAATCACATCGCGACGCAGGTGCGCGCCGGAGCGCTTCAGCCAGACGAATGCCGCGAGGTTGGCTGCAAGCATTCCTTTGTCGTCGATGGCTCCGCGCCCATAGATGTATCCGCCTTGAATCACGCCTCCGAATGGATCGACCGTCCATTTTGTTTTGTCCACACCCACCACGTCGAGATGAGCCATCAGCATCAGCGCGTGCGCCGGATCGGGCAGCGGGCCGGCATCGAGCCGTGCCACCAGAAATCCGCGTCCCGGAGCGCTTTCAAACGTCTCCGAAGAAATTCCTTCCTTTTGCAGGACTCCGGCGATGTATTTCGCAGCCGTAAGTTCGTTGCCGGGCGGGTTTGTGGTATTGATGCGGATCAAGTCCTGCAGCCAGCCGAGCGCCTCGGTTTCGACGGCGGAAAAGCCCGGCGGAACGGAAGGTGCCGGAGCCGACGGCGCTTGCGCCATCGCAGGGCCGGAGAACAGAAAGACAGCGGTGAAGAGCACAGCTGCGGCAGATCGAACAGGAAGATGCACCACGCAGCCTCCAAGAGTGAGCATTCGAAAGAAAATCGAACCATTCATACTAGCACGCTGCTCCGGCCGCCCTCGGCCGGCGGGCCCGCAGTTTCCGGATTGCCATTGACCATCCCTCGGCCGCGTGTCAGCATCGAAAATTCGGAGGGGGATATCTCTGTGAGACTTTGGATTCGAGCGGTTGGGCTGGGCGCATTGATTGCGTCCCTGTGCATTCCTTTGGGTGCGGTCGCGGCGTTCGCGCAGCAGGAAGGGCCGGAGCGGCCTCCGTCGTCGCAGCAACCCGCGCCTCCCCCTATGCCCACGCAGCAGGGCGGAGGTCCGCAGCCGGCGGCGAATCCCGCGCCGCAAGCTACGATCACAGCCCAGTCGAACCTGGTGAATATGAACGTCGTCGTGACCGATGAAAAAGGCAACGTGCTCACCGACCTGAAGAAGCAGAACTTCCGCATCCTCGACAACGGCCAGCCGCAGCAGATAGCGATTTTCTCCCCTAGCCAGGCCCCCATCACCGTCGTGATTCTTCTCGAATTCAGCAATCTCCTCTACGGAACTTACGGCTACCTGGGGAAAGAATTCGCCTACGGCTTTCTGAACCATCTGAATGACAAAGACTGGGTGGCGCTCAAGACGTTTTCCATGCGCAGCACTGTGCAGGTGGATTTCACGCACGACAGAAACGAAGTGGCTCAGGCCATTACTTCGCTCTACTTTCCGGACTTTCACGAAGCGAACCTTTTCGACGCGGTAATCGACACGCTCGATCAACTGCGCGACGTTCCTGGCAAGAAGGCCATTTTGCTGATCGCGTCGGGCCGCGACACGTTCAGCAAACATACGCTCGACCAGACGTACCGGCGCCTCAAGGAAACCGACGTGCCGATTTATGCTCTCGACATGGGCGAATACACGTCGGTGCGCGGTTGGTCGTCCGACGGCGTCGCCTTCATGCAGACGGAAAACGAAATGAAGGAGTTCGGTGAGATGACCGGAGGCTATGCTTGGTTTCCCCGCTTCGAAGGCGAGATGACCGACATCTTCAATTCCGTCACGGCGCTGCTGCGCAACCAATACACGATCGGCTTTTCTCCCACTTCCAGCCCCGACGGAAAATTCCACAAGCTCACTGTGCAAGTGGTGGACGACCAGGGCAACGAATTGCTGATGCCCGATAAAAAAGGACGCATGAAGAAGCTGACGATCTACGCGCGGCAAGGTTACATGTCGCCGAAGCCCTCTTCCGGCAACTGAACCTGCTCCGGCGCATCGTGAACCATCCGCGCATTTCGCGCCGGACCCGGCCGCTCTTTTCATTTCGTAACCCGAAGGTCTGCGCCGGTCATTTCCTTTGGTTCGCCAACGCCGAGAACTCCGAGCAGCGTCGGCGCAATGTCGCGCAGCGAGCCGTTGGGCCGAAGCTGCGTCCCGCCGTCTTCATCAAGCACGATCAGCGGCACAGGATTTGTGGTGTGATACGTGTGTGGCCCTCCCGTCGCCGGATCGATCATCGTTTCGGCGTTGCCGTGATCGGCGGTGATGATCCACGCCCCCCCGCGCGGCCGCAGCGCCTGAAAAATTCGCCCCAGGCACTCATCCACCGTTTCCACCGCCTTCACCGTCGCTTCCAGCTTGCCGGAATGGCCCACCATGTCGGCATTCGCGAAGTTCATGATGATGGCGTCGAAATCGCCCTTCTCGATTGCGTGGATCACGGTGTCGGCAATTCCCGAAGCGGACATTTCCGGCTTCAAGTCGTAGGTCGGCACCTTCGGCGAAGGCACCAGGATGCGCTCCTCGCCGGGAAACGGTTTTTCGACGCCGCCGTTGAAGAAATAGGTGACGTGCGCGTATTTTTCCGTCTCGGCAACGCGCAAATTTTTGTACTCCTGCTCCGCAAAAACGTTAGCGAGGATGTGTTCGAGTTTTTCCGGCGCAAGCAGGTAGCGCAGCCACGGCCAGGTCTTCTCATACTGCGTCATGCCGACGAAGGCGAGATTTTTCGGCCGCGCAGGATCGGCAAATTCCTTGAAGCCCGGCTCGACGAGCGCCCGCGTGATCTGCCGAGCGCGGTCGGCGCGGAAATTGTAGAAAATCACGGCATCATCGTCGCGGATCAAGCCGCGCGGCGCGGCGGGTTTGCCGGGCTGTGCTTCTGTGGTGATGACCACGGGCAGGACGAATTCGTCCGTCACTCCCTTTTCGTAGCTCGCGCGCACTGCCGAAGCGGCGTCCGTGAATTTCCCTTCGGCGTCGCCATGCGTCATCGCGCGATAGGCCTTCTCGATGCGCTCCCAGCGATTGTCGCGGTCCATCGCATAGTAACGGCCGCTGACGGAAGCGATCTGCCCCGCGCCGTATTCGCGCAGCTTCTGTTCGAGCTGGCGGATGAAGCCGATGCCGCTCTCGGGCGGCGTATCGCGGCCGTCCATGAAGCAGTGGACGAAGACCTTCTCGACCTTGTTTTCACGCGCCATGCGCAAAAGAGCGAAGAGATGCTCGATGTGCGAGTGCACGCCGCCGTCGCTCAGCAGGCCGATGAGATGAAGCTGATGGCCGCGGCCGCGCTCCATGGCTTCGAGCAGGAGCGGCTGGCGGAAAAATTCTCCGGAGGCGATGAGTTGGTCGACGCGCGTGATGTCCATCTGCACGATGCGTCCCGCGCCGATATTTAAATGTCCCACTTCGCTGTTGCCCATCTGTCCTTCGGGCAAGCCCACGTAAGGGCCCGACGTGTGAATCAGCGTATTGGGAAATTCCTTGAGCAGGCGGTCGTAATTCGGCTTGCGCGCCAGAGCGATGGCGTTGCCCTTCGACGGCGGCGCGAAACCCCAGCCGTCGAGAACGGTGAGGACGATCGGTTTGGGGCGCTTGCTCATCGGGAGCCTCCGGAAAAATGCGAAGGCGAGGGGTCCGGAAAGTGTTGCGATTCAAATGAGGCGCTGTTGTGTGTTTTCAATGAGTTGCGGAGAATCCGGTTAATCACCGTGTACCGAACCGGAGGCGCATCCAACGAAGGAATTTCCGTCGCCTTCTGCGTAATTCTTGTTTTGGCCGCGATATTCATGCAAATAGGCTAGCATGACGTGCAAATGAGAATGCGAAATGTGTGGACTTTTTTCTCCGGGCGCGGAAGAAAAGAACGACCGATGAGCTTCGCGCGCGAAAAGGGAGCGAGGATGAGAAAAATCCGGCTGGCGGCGGTTGCGGCGGCAATTCTATTTGCAGGAGCGGCGGCAATTTCGCAGGAAGCGGCGCAGCAATCGGCGCTCACGCCGAGGACGATGCCGCTCGCGTGTGGCGGAAAAGATTGCACTCTTCTTGGCGGTGCGCACGCGGAAGCAGGCGAAGCCCAGACGGCCGGAATGCGCAGCGGATTCGTGCGCCTCGCGCCGGGAGAAACCGTCGGCTGGCACACGACGGGCGCGCACGAGGAAGAGCTGGTGATTCTGCGCGGCAAGGGTGAAGCCGAAGTCGAGGGCCGCTCGGGGATGCCGCTTGGCGAGGGGAAAATCGCTTACATCCCGCCCGAGACGCGGCACAACGTGAAAAACACGGGAACGGCGCCGCTCGAATACGTCTACGTCGTCGCGCCGGTGGGCACGGCGGGAGGGAAGTGAAGTGAATCTACGTTGCTTGATGGAAAGAATTTTCGATGCTGCCATTTTTGGAAAGACAGTGAAGTGTGTATAATTGTCAGCAAAGCTACACACTGGAGGTTGCTGTGAGCAAGGCAGCGATGACGCGCACGAATTTGTTGCTCGAGACCGGGAAGGTCCGTCAGCTTCGCAAGGCGCTTCGTTCGCGCAGCAATTCCGAGGCGGTGCGGCGAGCTATCGACGAGCGCCTGGCGGTGGAAACCGGCCTGGAAGCGCTGCGAAGCCTTCGGAAACTCGGCGGTCCCGACGATGTCTTCGGCCGCGCTCGCGCCAAGAAGAGATGAGTGCGCTGCCCTCCGGCCCGCTTCTCTTCGATACGGGGATCTACATCCGGTTCAGCCGGGGAGAGAAATATGATTGGCTGGGTTACGATGCGCGGGTGTTCCAGCGGACCATCTTAACTGCGGTCGTGGCCGCCGAACTGTACGCCGGCACGCGCAATTCTCAGGAAAAAAGAGCTCTCGACGAGCTCTGCCGCGCGCACCACGCCCTTGGGCATTTCACGTCGCCGGTCGCGGCCGAATGGACCGATGCGGGCATCCTATTGCGCCATGCGCGGCGCGCGTTTGGGCAGATGAATTTCGCCGCACGTTTTCGCGACCTATTGATTGCGATGCAGGCGAGCGGCGCCGGGGCGACACTCGTGACAGAAAACGTTGCGGACTTTGCACGCTGGAAATCGCTTCTTGCCCCAGCGCGAAAGACATTGAAGCTGTTCAAACCTTCGTAAATCGGCGGGCCCGCGATGCCCTCTCCCAGCAAACCTTTCAGCGGAAGAGGGCGTTGAGGTCGGCGAACTTCACGGCATCCTCGGAGAAAGTGAACGTGCCACGTTCCTTCATCTCGCGCGCGGCGAGCAGGAACGCGCCCATGGCGGCCCGCGATAGCCCGCTGCCGATGCTCACGCGTTTCACGCCCAGCGCGGAATAATCGGCCAGCGTCAGCGCCACACCCTGCAGCCCGCCGAGCACGTTCACCGGCCGGTCGACGGCGCGCACCACCGCCGAAACCTCTTCTTTCGTGCGCAGGCCGGGCGCATAGAGCACATCCGCGCCGGCTTCCTGAAATTTTCCGAGGCGCGCAATCGTGTCGGCCAGGTCCGGGCGGCCGACGATGAAATTTTCGGCGCGCGCCGTCAGCGTGAAGGGGAATGACAGCGAATGCGCGGCTTCGGCGGTGGCGCGAACGCGCTCGGCGGCATGAGCGATGGCGTAGGGCGCGGCGCCCGGAATTTGCGGCATGTCTTCAATCGAGCAGCCGGCGAGGCCCGCGGCTGCGGCAAGGCGAACGGTTTCCGCGGCGCCTTTCGGATCGTCGGCGTAACAATTTTCCAGGTCGGCGCTGACGGGAAGATCGGTCGACGCGGCAATCGCGGCGGCGTGAGCGAGCATGGCGTCGCGGCCCACGGCGCCGTCGGGTTTGGCAATCGAGAACGCGTATCCGGCGCTGGTGGTGGCCAGCGCTTCGAAGCCGAGAATTTCCAGGATGCGCGCCGTGCCGATATCCCAGGGGTTGGGGATGAGGAACGCGCGCTCGCGGTGATGCAGCGCGCGGAAGGCCGCGCCCTTTTCAGCTTGTGTGCGCATGGCGCGGATATTCTACTTTCGCGGGTGGCGGCGCGCAATTCGTGAAGCGCCCGGATTAAGCGGTGCCGAAGCGGAGGCCGAGGCGCTTGAGCCACTGGCGGTAGGCGATGGCGGTGCGGTCGGAGCGGAGATGGAGTTCGGCCTGCAAATCGAGCGGCAGCAATTCGGGGCGCTGTGATTCCACGATGGGGATGTCCTGCTTGGCGACCACGTCCTGATACCCGCGCAACTGAATATCGGGAACAGTCGGCGAATAATTGAGGGCCATCACGAACCAGGCGAGGCTCTCGCGCTCGCCGACGGGCGTGACCGAGCACAAAATCGAAAACCGGTCCTTGCCTTGTATCTTGACGAAGTAGGCGGTGAAGGGGCGCAGCACTTTGTACGTGTAGCTCACCTGCGCGGATTGCCCGGTGCCGTCGGGATCGGGCTGCCAGACGCGGATGTCCTTCGCAACAATTCCTTCCGAAGTGGTCTCGACTTCGTAGTCTTCAATTTCGGTGCGCTCGGGATCGCCGAGAAATCCTGCGTGCACGAACGGAAAATGCCCGACATCGAGAAAATTCTCGATCACGCGCGGCGCATGAGCGTGGAAATGATACGGCCCTGCGTGGACCACGCGAAAGCTCGGATCGCCGGATTCGTCGAAGGCGGGAACGCCGTGCTGCGGCTCGCCGAGCGTGGCCCAGACGAGGCCGTATTTTTCCTCGGCTCGATACGTGTTGGCGCGTGCCCGCGCCGGCGGCGGCTGCTCGGGATGCGCGGGAATGTGGACGCAGCGGCCCGAGGCGTCGTATTGCCAGCCGTGATAGGGGCAGATGACGCAGGAATTTTCGATGCGGCCGAGCGAGAGGCGCGCGCCGCGATGGACGCAAAGGTCCTGCCAGACGTGCGCGCTGCCGCTCGCGTCGCGCCACAGAACAATATCGTGATCGAGCAGGCGCGCGGCATGGGGTTTTCCCGAGCGCAGGTGAATCGAGTGGGCGACGGGATGCCAATCGTGAAGCAGTACAGGGTCCGTGATCATTTTACGTAGAGGAGCAGAAAAGTATCGCACAGTCTAAATGGATTTGGCGCCTCCGAGATGAGAAACGCCTGCAGGCGGGGGCCTGCAGGCTCGGCTGTGCTTTTCTGGAACTTTCGAATCTTTTAGCTGAGCATGCAGGCTCCGGCCTGCATGCGGACGCAGACCGCAGCGTCGAGCTTAGGAAGATGAAGCGATGCGCAAAAAATCCGCAAGCAGACCGTAGGCTGGTGCGAGCGCGCCGCGATCATATTCGTGCTCGATGAGCGAGAGGCCGAAGACGTCGAGATCGAAGCGCAGGCCGGAGGAATTTGCTTCGAGATGCGCGAGCGGATCGGAGAGCGGCAACTGTTCGGGGCGGACGCTGGCGCGGACGCCGCCTTCCGGCGTGCGATCGGCGCGGCAGACGAGTTTGTAGCGCAGATTCGCCTGGCGCACGGCGCGAACCTGCTCGGACTTGAGCGCGCGGATGCCGGTGCGCTCGACTTGATCGAGGCGCAGAGGGAAATCCATGAGGACGATGACGAGCGCGGCGACTTTCACGGCGGCGTCCCAACCGTCGAGATCGGCGGAGGGGTCCGTCTCGGCGATGCCCATGCGCTGGGCAGCACGAACTCCATCTTCGAGCGAAAGACCATTTTCCATTTCGGTGAGGACGACGTTGGTGGTGGCGTTGAGGACGCCGCGAAAGCCGCGAATTTCAACTGCGGGCAGCGCGTGAGGAAACATCGCAAAAATGGGCATGCCGTCCATGACCGTGGATTCGAAAAGGAATTTTCTGTTTTTCGCGCGGGCGAGATCGCGAAGCTCGCGATAGGCGTGGACGATGGGGCCCTTGTTGGCACTGACGGCGTCGGCGCCGTATTCGAGCGCGGCGCGGATGTGGTCGATGGCGGGCTGGCCGTCGCGATGATTCAGCGAAGAGGCCTCGAAGAAGACTTGCGGGTCGGCGAGCTCGATCCATTGGCGGCAATTCTGCGGGCGTTTCCAGGCGGGCATTTCGGGAAATTTGTCGTCGAGGAGCGCGGGGGGATCGAGGCCGGCGGGATCGGCAATCCAGCCGATGCGCCGCGAAGCGACGCCCGTGATCCGCCATTCGACGGAATAGTCGCGCCGGAGAAGCTCGCGCTTCGCAAGGAGCAGCCGGACGAACTCCTTGCCGACATTGCCAAAGCCGACGAGCGCAAGGTTATAGGCGCGAATGGCTCACCCCTGCGGAGCGGGAATCTGAAACGAAGGAATCGATCCAGGCTGCACCGGCATGTGGAGAATCCGCCGAGCCAGCCGCCCGAGAAGTGGATAGTCCGCCCACTGGCCGCGTCCGGCTTTGATGCCGTAGACGATGGCGAGCGTCAGGTTGGCCAGCACCATGAGCATCAGCACGCCCCAGAAAGCGAACATCGGAAGAAAAAGAAAAAACGGAAACTGGTCGTGAGGCAGTCTTTGGGCTCTTGGAATAGCAATGATGAAAAAGCCGAACCAGACGGCGAAGCCCGCGAAGTAGAAGACCAGAAAAACAATCTGCCACAGCAGCGCCTGCATGGCGTGAAACGATACGAATTTCGATTCGCGCTTGATGAAGAAAATAATCAGCGGCGCAATCCACCAGCCGACGATCTGCAAAATGTGCGCCAGCGCCGCCATCGTGGTTTCATCCGGCGACAGCGGCGCGGCAGGAACCGGGGCCGGAAAAGTTTGAGCGCCACCCATGTCGCCTCCCGTTGCCGCCGATGGATACGTTAATTCGCAGGCGCGACTACACCGCGAGAGCTTTGCGGCCGGGGAAGCGCGCGGCGGAGCCGAGCTCTTCCTCGATGCGCAGCAACTGATTGTACTTGGCGATGCGGTCGGTGCGCGAAGCCGAGCCGGTCTTGATCTGGCCGGTGCCGAGCGCGACGACGAAATCGGCGATGAAGGCATCTTCCGTTTCACCGGAGCGATGCGAGACGACCGACGCGTATTTCGCCTTGCGCGCCATCTCGACGGCCTCGATGGTTTCGGTGACCGTGCCGATCTGATTGAGCTTGATCAAAATGGAATTGCCGATGCCTTCGGAAATGCCGCGAGCGAAGATTTTCGGGTTGGTGACGAAAATGTCGTCGCCGACCAGTTGGATTTTCTTGCCCAGTTCCTTCGTGACGATTTTCCAGCCTTCCCAGTCCTCTTCGGACATGCCGTCTTCGAGCGACACGATCGGATATTGCCGCACCCAACCGGCCCAGAATTCCGCCATTTGCTCGGGCGTGCGCGCGGACTTGTCCGATTTTTTGAAGACGTATTTTTTCGAGGCCTTTTCGTAGAACTCGCTGGCGGCGGGATCGATGGCGATAGCGATCTGCTCGCCGGGCTTGTAGCCCGCGGCGGTGATGGCTTCGAGGACGCGCTCGAGCGCCTCTTCGTTGGATTTCAGATTGGGCGCGAAGCCGCCTTCGTCGCCGACGGCAGTGGAGTAGCCGTTTTTCTTCAGCACCGCTTTCAAATTGTGGAAGACTTCGACGCCCCAGCGCAGCGCTTCATGAAAACTGGACGCGCCGACGGGCATGACCATGAACTCCTGGACATCGACAGAATTGTCGGCGTGCGCGCCGCCGTTGAGGATGTTCATCATCGGCACGGGAAGGGTGTTGGCGGAGTGGTCGGTGGAATATTGCGCGAGATATTTATAGAGTGGTTTGCCCGCGGCAGTTGCGGCGGCGCGGGCAGCGGCCATGGAGACGGCGAGAATCGCGTTGGCGCCGAATTTCGATTTATTCGGCGTGCCGTCGGCTTCGATCATGCGGGCGTCCAGCGCGCGCTGATCGGCGGCGTCGAGCCCAGCGACGGCCTTGGCGATTTCACCGTTGATGTGTCCGGCGGCTTTCAGAACGCCTTTGCCGAGATAGCGCGATTTATCGGCGTCGCGCAACTCGATGGCTTCGTGCTCGCCGGTGGACGCGCCCGACGGCACCGCCGCCCGGCCCGTGACGCCTCCTTCTAGGCGGACGTCGGCTTCAACAGTGGGATTGCCGCGGGAATCAAGGATTTCGCGGCCATGAATGCTCGCAATCTTCGTAGACATGAGGATTTTTTCTCCTGGACTTAGGCGCGGCGAAAAGAAGCCGGATGAAGTTTGCTCACTTGCTGCGTAAGGATTCTATCGAAGCCGGTAGGAACGGGAAAGGCTATTCAGGCTCTTCCAGCAGCGATTCCGGGCGGACCACGATCACCACGCCGCCTTCGGAAATCGAATAGCGCGCGCGGTCGGCTTCCAGGTCGTACCCGATCACCGTACCTTCGGGCAAATCCACGTGCCGGTCGATGATCGCGTGCCGGATGCGCGAATGGCGTCCGATGTTCACATGGTTGAAGATGATCGAATCTTCCACTTCGCAGTAGCTGTTGACGCGCACGTCGTAGCCGAGCACGGAGCGATTCACGCGCCCCCCGGAGATGATCGACCCGCCCGCGACAATCGAATCCGTCGCCACGCCCATGCGGTCCGGATCGTTGAACACGAATTTTGCCGGCGGATACTGCTGCTGCCAGGTATGCAGCGGCCAGCTCTTGTCGTAAAGATTGAACTCCGGAGTGACCGCGACAAGGTCCATATTCGACTCGTGGTAGGCGTCAATCGTCCCCACATCGCGCCAGTACGACGTTTCCTTCCTGCTCGGGTCGCTGAAATTGTAGGCGAAGACGCGATGCTTATGGAGGATGCGCGGCAGGATGTCCTTACCGAAATCGTGCGCCGAACTGGGATCCTCGGCGTCGGCAATCAGCACGGGAACCAGAAGCTGGGTGTTGAAAAGGTAGATGCCGAGCGAGGCATTGACTTTATCCGGATGCACTCGCGAGCGCTTCGGGTTCACCGGTTTTTCTTCGAAGCCGATGATGCGCCCGTCCGCGTCCGTCTCCAGCACGCCAAAGCGCCGCGACGCTTCCTCGGGAGTCAATTCGAGGATGGCGACGGTAACATCCGCGCCGGCATCAACGTGCTGGTCAAGCATCTTCTGGTAATTCATTTTGTAGATATGGTCGCCGGAGAGAATGAACACATAGTTCGACTGCTCGCTGCCGATTGAGTAGATATTCTGGTAAACAGCGTCGGCGGTGCCTTGATACCAATGCTGCGATACGCGCATCTGAGGTGGCAGGACCTCGATGAAGCAGCCGTGGCCCATCAACCCGGACCATCCGCGCCGGACGTGCCGGTTGAGGCTCAGGGCTTTGTATTGCGAGAGGACGAAGACGCGATGCAGATCACTGTTCAGGCAATTCGAGAGCGTAAGGTCAATAATGCGATAAACACCGCCAAATGGGACGGCTGGCTTGGCGCGGTCGCGCGTGAGCGGCCACAGGCGTTCGCCCTGCCCACCGGCGAGAAGCACGCCGAGCGCCTTGCGCATGGAAGTCATTTCGGATCGCTCCCGAACTGAAGGGGATCGGAAGAAACCCCATTCTACTCCAAGTGGTCCCATCGCCAAGGGGGATAGGCACTCTCGGCGGGCAACGAGCGGAGCGGTCGAAAACGGGCTGGGTTATCAAGAAGTAATCTTTTTCGACTAAAATGGCCCTGGGTCAATTTATTTCTTGACTTGGGGGAGGGCCTTCGATAGAAGCATGAGTAATTGCCGGGGCAAGGTAAAACCGGTTACACTGGTGCGAACCCAAGCCGACAATATAAGGATCAAAAGGGGAACGGGGGTGAATACGCGTGGCTGAAGTTGTCATTCAAGAGGGAGAGTCTTTGGAGAACGCTCTTCGTCGCTTCAAGCGTAAGGTGCAATCCGAGGATATTATCAAGGAGATTAAAAAGCACAGTTACTACATGAAGCCTGGCGAAAAGCGCCGCGCCAAGGAGGCCCTCTCGCGTAAGCGTCTCCGCAAAAAGCAACGGCGTGAGCAGGATTAACAGACCTCATCACGGGGATCCAAGTCCACAGCTTTGTATCGCCCGAAGTTCGGGACGCGCAGGCTCATCCTGCGGGTCCCGTCCTCCGGATGGGTGTGCGAATACAAGGCAGTCCGGTGCGTCTCCTTACCCGTTCGGGTCACGGAGCAGCGCATGGAATACCACGACAAGGTCCTGAAGTGCGTCGAATGTGGGGGAGAGTTCGTCTTTACCGCCGGCGAACAGATTTTCTTCGCCGACAAGGGCTTCAAGAACGAACCCAAGAGGTGCAAGACTTGCAAGTCGGCCCGCGCGGTGGGTAGTGAGCCGGGGACCGGCGGCGTTCAGCGGGTCGAGACCAAGACGGTCTGCTCTCAGTGCGGAAAGGAAACCACCGTTCCTTTCAAGCCGACCCAAGGGCGCCCTGTTTACTGCCGCGAATGCTTCCAGCAGCGGCGGACGATGGCGGCCCCGGGGGCAACGGCCTAGCTGGGACTTCGCAGAGGCCAGAAGGTGTAGGACCCGGCGGTAGGTGCCGGAAAGGCGGCCAGAGGCGCAATTTCCGGCCGTCCGGGGGAGAAGTTCCACCCTCGCCGCAAGCTCCCTAGCTGCTTCCTTACGCGAAAAGTTTCCCTCCTTCTATATTTCACCCTGGGGCCATCACGGTCTTTCCTCTTGTGTCGCGCGATGTGCCACACGCGCAGCCGCGCAGCGGAGGAATCTCTCTTTCTATTTCACCTTCATCCCTTCGCGGCGAAATCTCCCGCAGCGTCGCGACAAACGTCTCCATCTCCGGCTGCGTGCCGATCGAGACGCGCAGAAACGTCGGCATCGACTGGAACGGCCTCCCAACCAGAATTTTCTGCTCCTTGAATTTCGCAACGATGGGCTTGACGTCGCTGCCCATATCAATCATCACGAAATTGGCCTGTGACGGAATGTACGCGCGGCCGTCTTTTTTCATCTCTTCGCACAGCCAGGCGCGCGTTGCGTTGAGCTTCGTCCGCGTCGCCGCCACCGCGTCCTGATCGGAAAGGCTCGCCGTAGCCGCGGCCACCACGGCCGCGTTGCCGTTGGCGATCAGCATTTCCGGATTCATCTGTGCGATCGTTTCCTTGCTGCCCACGCCGTAGCCCAGGCGCATGCCCGCCAGTCCGTAAATCTTCGAAAACGTGCGCGCCACCACGAGATTCGGATATTGCCCGATCAAGTCCACCGAACTCTGATAGGCGGGATCCTCGACAAAATGGTGATAGGCCTCATCCACGAGCACGAGCGTCGTCGTCGGCACCTGCGGCAAAAACTCCGCGATTTCGCGGCGCGACACGATCGTCCCCGTCGGATTATTCGGATTGCAGATATACACCACGCCGGTCTTCGATGTGCATTGCGCGGCCATCCGCGGCAGGTCGTGGCGGTAATCCGCCGTCAGAGGCACTTTCACCGCATTGGCGTGCAGCGCCTGCGCGTATTCCAGCACGGCTTCGAACGTTGGCTCGGCCGCCACGACATTCTTGCCCGGCCCGACGAAGGTCAAATCCACCACGTGCAGGATTTCCGTGGAGCCGCATCCGAGCGCGATGTTTTCTGCCTGCACGCCGTGCATTTTCGCAATCGCAGCCGTGAGCGATCCTTCAGACCGGTCCGGATAGCGCGCGGCAATGTGCCCGCAGGTGGCCAGCGCCGCGAGCGCCTTCGGCGTGGGACCGTAAGGGTTCTCGTTGAAATTGATGTGAATCGTTCCCGGGGCTTCCGGCGTCGTCAGGTCCACTGAATGGCGTTGCGAAAGCGCGGAAGCAGCCAGGGCCAGCGTGCCGCCGAAGGCTAACGAGAAATCGCGACGGGAAAGGCGAGGAGGAGTCATCAGGAGCTCCTTTGCGGATATTTGCCGCGCATCATACGCCGCCGCGGGAGCGCCCCGCAACGATTCGCCTCGCCCACCACAGAGTTGTCAACACACCCCGACAGGTTCTAATCTTCTCTTCACCATACTGCAGGAGGAAATGCCATGAACGAAAAAGCGCTGCGGGAACAGCTAGCCAGGATTCTCGACTGGGGCGAATCGCACGTCGATTGGGAAGGCGCGCTCAAGAGCTTTCCTCCCGAGCATTACGGAACCCGGCCCGCCGGCTCGCCCCATTCTGCCTGGGAGCTGCTTGAGCACATCCGCCTGGCGCAATTCGACATTCTCGAATTCTCACGCGATCCGAAGCACGTCTCGCCTCCTTGGCCGGAAGGTTATTGGCCGCGGGATCCCGCCCCGCCGAGCGCCGCGGCCTGGGCCAAAAGCGTCAAGCAGCTCGCCGAAGACCGCCGCGCCATGGAGCGCCTGGTGAAAGATCCGAAAACGGATCTGTTCGCGAAGATTCCTCACGGCTCGGGGCAGACGATCCTCCGCGAAATTCTCCTCCTTGCCGACCACAACGCCTATCACTTGGGCCAGCTCGTCCTCGTTCGCAAAATCCTCGGCGATTGGAAAGGCAGCTAGTCTTTCGCGATTGCCGCTGCCGGCGAATCTCCGCGCGGGGATGTTCTCTCCCCGCTCTCCGAGCGATTTTCGTTCGTCGAGCCTGCAGGTCGATTCCCCGCCGCTTTTGCGTGGGAAGCTGCGTTTCCCCGGAGCCCGCTTTTCCTGTTTTTCAATCGAGCAGCGACTGCCGCAAGCGGCGCGCGACCCGGTATAATTGAGGGTGGTGGCGACATATTCAGGGGACTCATATGAGCAGGCATCAATCCATCGTGGAAACCGCCGGGGCCAAGGAAGAGCAGGAGCGCATCTGGGATTCGTTCCGTCGCTGGGGATATTTGCAGGCGCAGATCGATCCTCTGGGGGACTTGAAACCGGTCGAGATGGCGGAACTCGAGGCGACCGGGCCGGAAGCCGAAGCGGCGCGGGCAATCTACTGCGGGAGCATTGGCGCGGAATTCATGCACATTGCAGACGCCGAACGGCGCGCCTGGATGCAAGCGCGCATGGAGGCGGAACCGGCGAAGCCGGATCGCGCGCGGATTTTGGAATTGCTGGTGCGCGCGGAAGTGTTCGAGCAGGTTCTGCAAACGCGCTATCTGGGCACAAAGCGCTATTCGCTTGAGGGAGAATGCGGGCTATTGCCGCTGCTGGACGCGATCTTGAACGCCGCGGCGGAACTCGGCGCCGAGCAGGCTGTGCTGGCGATGAGCCATCGCGGGCGTCTCAACGTGATGGCGCACACAGTTGGCCGTCCCGCGGCGGAAATTTTCGCGCGATTTGAAGACGTCGATCCGCGAAGCGTGCTGGGCAGCGGCGATGTGAAGTATCACATGGGCGCGACCGGAAATTTTACCGCCGCGAATGGCCGCAATGTTCGCATTCACCTTGTCTCGAATCCGAGCCATTTGGAAGCTGTCGATCCCGTAGCTATCGGTCGCGCGCGCGCCAAACAGACGCGCCTCGGCCCGCCGGAAAAGCACAAGCGCGTCGTGCCTGTCCTGATGCATGGCGATGCGGCATTTGCCGGGCAGGGAATCTGGGCCGAAACGCTCAATATGGCGGGCGTGCACGGATTCACGGTCGGCGGTTCGGTGCACATCATCGTGAACAATCTGATCGGGTTCACGACCATTCCTCGCGACTCCGGTTCTTCGCGGTTTTCCTCGGACCTTGCAAAACGCCTGCCGATTCCCGTCCTCCACGTCAATTCGGAAGATCCGGACGCCGTGGTGCGCGCCGGAAAGATCGCGCTCGATTACCGTTACACGTTCGGCGAGCCCGTAGTGATCGACCTGATCGGCTACCGGAAGCACGGGCACAGCGAAGTGGACGACCCGACGATCACGCAGCCGCTGCGCTACCGCAAGATCGAAGAGCATCCGCCGCTGTGGCAGATCTACGCGGAGAAAACCGGGCAGGATGGCGCGCCGATCGTCGCGCGCGTGCAGCAGGAACTGGACGAGGCGCAGAAAGCCGCGCTCGAACTGGAAAAGACGCCGCCGATGCGGAAGCTGCCGGAATATTGGGATGCGTTTCGCGGCGGCCGCTACAACGCGTCGATGGAGGTCGACACGGGAGTGGCTGCCGGGGAACTAACGCGCGTCGGCGAAGGCATCACTGCCTATCCCGCTGGCTTTCACATTCATCAGAAGGTGAAGAAACTGCTGGAACAGCGCCTGGAAATGGGGCGCGGCAAGCGCGCGATCGATTTCGGCATGGCCGAAGCGCTGGCCTTCGGTTCGCTCCTTGAACAAGGTGTTCCGGTGCGGCTAAGCGGCCAGGACAGCCGTCGCGGCACCTTCAACCAGCGCCACGCCGCGCTCACCGACATCGAAACCGAAGAAGACTACGTTCCGCTCGAGCACCTTGCCAAATCGCCCGCGTGGTTTGAAGCGCACAATTCGCCTTTGTCGGAAGCCTCCGTACTCGGCTTCGAGTATGGGTTCAGTCGCGACTATCCCGAAGCGCTCGTTTTGTGGGAAGCGCAGTTCGGAGATTTTGCGAACGGCGCGCAAATCATCATCGACCAATTCGTCGCCGCCGGCGAGGACAAGTGGAACTTGCTCTCGGGCGTTGTGCTGCTGCTGCCGCACGGATACGAAGGGCAGGGGCCCGAGCATTCAAGCGCGCGCATCGAGCGGTTTTTGCAGCTCGCCGCTCGCGACAATATCCAAATTTGCCAGCCTTCCACCGCCGCGCAATATTTCCACTTGCTTCGCCGTCAGGCGCTGCGCAATTGGCGCAAGCCGCTCGTCGTCTTCACGCCGAAAAGCATGTTGCGAAATCCTGCGGCTTCTTCATCGCTTGCCGACTTGTCCGCGCCGCGATTCCGCCCTGTGATTCCCGATAGCGGCGACGGCTCCTCCGCGCACGTCCTGCTTTGCACGGGGAAAATCGGGCACGAGCTGTTGGCCGAAAGAAAAAAGCGCAAGGACTCCTCGACGGCGATCGTCTTTCTCGACCAGCTCTATCCATTCCCGGAGCCGGAGCTTTCCGCGGAAATGGACCGTCATGCGCACGCCCGCGAATTTATCTGGGTGCAGGAAGAGCCGGCAAACATGGGCGCGCTCGCGTTCTTGCTGCCGCGCCTCGAGCGCCTGGCCCATGGGCGTCCCGTGCTTTCCGTGAAGCGTTCGGCCAGTGCCAGCCCCGCCACCGGCTCGCACAAAGCGCACGAAATGGAGCAGCACACTTTGCTCTCGCTGGCGTTCACGCATCCGGGAAGCGAATAGGGTGCGGCGAAAAAATGGCGCTCGCTCGTGCAACCTTTGCGCGGCTTGTAACATTCGGGCGAGAACGATCGTCACTTGTGCGAGACGACGATTCGTTGCGGCGAATTCGGTATCGCAATGAATTCGCTCGACGAAAATCCCGCCGCGCGAAACATCCGCTCGTAGTCCGCGAATGTGTACGCGTCTCCTCCGGGAGTCGTCGCCAGCATGATGATGGCAAACGTCGCGACGTTCGGCGGAGTGACGCGATTTTCGTCCGGAATGAATCCCAGTGTGATGACTCTGCCGTTCGCGGCCAATGCGCGATGCAAACGCGGCAGAAGGGCATGGATGCGCTCCGGAGCGAGAATCTGCAGGAAGTTCGCCAGCAGGATCAGGTCGTATCCTTCGCCGAGATCCATCTCCATCGCATCGCCGCCGAGAAAATGCATCCGGCTTTCTACACCTGCTTGGCGCGCGTTCTCGCGAGCTACCTCCAGAACCGTCGGCCAATCCAGCAGGTAGATTTGCGCTTCGGGATTGTGCCGCGCGAAAGCGATGCCGAATTTTCCGTGGCTGGCTGCGACGTCGAGCACTTTCCCCTTTTCCTCCTTCACGCCGCGCCAGTGGCGCGCGAGGCCTTCCGACGGCATCGATTGCATCGGTCCCATCGAGCGCGCAAACTCCACCCAAACGGGATCGTCGGGCTTGGCAATGCCCTCTTTCGAGATCACCGTTCCGCCGTGGCGCACGGCTTCGATGAGATTGTCGAACGGTTGCACCATTTCAGGGAGAAGCCGGAAGCCAATCGAACTGCCTACGTACTTGGGCGATCGGCGGTCAAGAAACACGGCGGAATCGGGCGTGAGCTTGTAGAAGTTGTCTTGCTTGGCGAGCAACCCGATCGCGACAAGAGTGTCACAAAGAATGCGTATGCCGCGCTCGGCGGCGCTGCAGCGTGCCGCGATCGCCGCCGCAGTTGTTGCGCCCTCTCCAATGGCGGTGAAGAGGTCGAGTTCGATCGCTGTCCGAAGGGCGGCCGTGCGCTGGTAGGCGTTCAGTGTCTCGAAGATGAGTTCGGGTGTTGGCGGCCGCTGCTGTTCCGTCATTTTGGCAGTTTCCTTCGTAAAGGTTTTTTTCAAAAGCAGGCGGCAGGCAAAAAGCCGCGCCACAGAATGCAGCATTCTCTCGCCGCCACGAAGATGTGACAACCGGTTGTCTGTGGAAATTCATTTGGGAAAAAGAAGGGAATCGCGTACATTCTGCGAACCAAGGATCAAGAGAGGCAGAAGCATTTCCTCGGAGCTGTGAAATGCAAATCAAGCCGTTCGAACTCGAGAGGTGGCAATCCATCTGGGAGAACCAGGTGGAACTCAACATCTCGGAAAGCGGCGTGCATCCGCTGACCACCGCAGAGCTTGTGGGCGACGCGGGCGCCCTGGCGAAAATTCTGGAGCTTCCGCAGGTCTACCCGCAAACGAACGGGAGTGAAGAGCTGCGTTCGCGAATCGCTGCGCTGTATCCCGGAGCGGAGACGGAAAACGTGCTGGTCACCTGCGGCGGAGCCGAAGCGAATTTCATCTGCACATGGTGGCTGATCGAGCACGGCGACGAGATCGTGTACATGCTGCCGAATTACATGCAAATCAACGCGCTGGCAGAATCTTTCGGCGCAACCGTGAAGCCTCTACGGCTGCGCGAGAAACTGGATTGGGGAATCGACATTGACGAACTCAAGGGGCTCGTCACATCCAAGACGAAAGCGATCATCGTTTGCAACCCAAACAATCCCACCGGAAGCGTCCTGAGCCGGGAAATGCGGGAAGCTATTGTGGCGGCCGCTGCGCGCGTGGGAGCCTGGATTCTGGCGGATGAAGTGTATCGCGGCGCAGAAATGGACGGGCCGATGACGCCATCGTTCTGGGGCAGCTACGATAAGGTTCTTTGCACCGCGAGCCTCTCGAAGGCGTACAGCTTGCCGGGACTGCGAACAGGCTGGGTAATCGGTCCACCGAAGACGATTGAAAAGCTTTGGAGCTATCACGACTACACGAGCATCGGGCCGACGTTGCTTTCCGACCGGCTTGCATCCGTCGCGCTCGAGCCCGCGCGGCGCGAGTGGATTCTGGCGCGGACGCGCTCTTATTTGCAGAAAAATTATCCGGTACTTCGCAACTGGCTGGCGACGCATCGCGATGTGTTTTCGCATATCGCCCCGCGCGCCGGAGCGATCGCCTGGGCAGGATTTCGCAATGGGCGGAATTCGGCCAAGTTCGTCGAAGATTTGCGCGTGAAAAAAGGCGTTCTGATGGTGTCTGGCGAGCTGATGGGAATGGAGAGTTTTGTGCGGTTTGGATTTGGTGGCGATTCGGCGACACTGGAGAAGGCGTTGGCTCGCATGGCGGAATATCTGCACGAAGGCCAGCAGAAGAGCGCCGCGTCGTAGGTGGATGGGTTCGGAAACTGTGTCATTGTGAAGCACTTCGCTGTCGTTGACTTGCCCGGGCAGCGGACGTAGCATGGCCTGCCCATGGAGGTTTCCGTGCCCCGCATCCTTGTGGCTGACGACGACCGTACCACCCGGCTCTTGCTGACCGAGACGCTTCGCGGAGAAAAATTTACGGTTGTCGCAGCCTCCGACGGAGAGGAAACTCTCGACAAAATCCGCAACGGAAAATTCGACTTGGTGCTGCTCGATGTGTGGATGCCGAAAAAGACCGGCATCGAAGTGCTTGCTGCGCTCAAGGACCAAAAGGACCGGCCGAAGATCATCGTGATGACGTCGGATGACGCGCCGGAAACCGTGCTGAACGCCATCCGCGAGCAGGCCTACCAATACATCGCCAAGCCATTCGACCCGAAAGTGCTGGTCGCGCTGCTGAAGGAAACCCTCGGCAAGGGCACGGACGCAATGGCGATCGAGGTGCTGTCGGCACGCCCGGAGTGGGTGGAACTGGTGGTGCCGTGCACGCTCGAAGCCGCGGAACGCATCGAAAATTTCATGTCGCAACTGAAGTCGGGGCTTTCGGAAGAAGTAAGGCGGTCGGTGGGGCAGGCGTTTCACGAACTGCTGCTGAACGCGGTGGAATGGGGGGGGAAGCTCGACCCGAACCGAAAAGTGCGCATTTCGTATTTACGCGCGAAGCGGATGCTGCTTTACCGGATTGCGGATCCGGGGCCGGGATTCAAAGTGAACGAACTCGATCACGCGGCAATTTCCTACTCGCCGGATGATCCGACCAGCCACGACGAGGTGCGGCGCGAAAAGGGATTGCGGCCGGGAGGATTCGGGCTGCTGCTGGCGCAGGCGAACGTGGACGAACTGCTCTACAACGAAGCGCGGAACGAAGTGGTGTTCGTGAAATATCTCGACGGCGAAGGATGAGCCTGTGGCGCGTCAACGGCGCGCAGCGAGATAAGGAACAAATCCCTTCACGTTGGTTTTTAGTTTGTAGACCGAAGTTGTTGCAGTGATGTAGAGCGTTGAGTATCCGGCATCTCCCCAATTCAAATTGGCCGGCTGCTCCGGCATTTCGATCGTGCCCAGATGATGGCCCGCCGCGTCCCACACCCAGATTCCTCCCGGACCTGTGACAAATATATTTCCGTGGCGATCGATTTTCATTCCGTCGGGCACGCCGTCGTCCTTGCCGCCGGGTTCTTCACCGAAAATCCGTCCGTTCGATAGCTTCGCGGCGCTGAAATCGTAGACACGAATGTTTCGCTGCTCGCTATCGTCGACGTAGAAGCGCTTCCCGTCCGGTGAAAATGCGAGGCCGTTGGGCTGTGAGAGATCTTTTGTGAGCAACGTGACATTCCCCTTTTTATCGAGGCGGTAGACGCCTTGAAACGGAGTTTCCTGCTTTTCTCCCGGAGTGAAATCGAGCGTCGGGTCGGTGAAATACATCGCGCGGTCCGGACCGATCACCACGTCATTCGGCGTGTTGAATTTCTTGCCTTCGAAGCGGTCTGCGAGGACCGTATATTTCCCGTGCGGGGAAATCGCGATGATCGCGCGAAGCACACTGGCGCAATCGATCAGGCGATGCTGGGCGTCAAACGTGTTGCCGTCGGGATCGCCCAATTCAATGAGCGTCTCGCGATGGCCATCGGGATAGACGCGAAAGATTTTGTTCAGGGTTTCATCGCTCACGTAGACAAATCCGGAGGGATCCCAGACGGGCCCTTCGGTGAAGCCGAAGCCGGAAGCGAGCGTGACGAGCTTCGCGTCTCTTGGCACGAGCCGCCAAAACTTGGATGAATTCGCCTGCAAAGAAAACGTGCGCGCCGCCCCCGCGGCGTTGGTGCGCACGAGCCAGAAAGCCGCGAGCAGAAGAACGATCGGGACAAGAAAGAGTCGAGCGCGCATGTTCATAAGTCCTCTTTGAAAAAAGTGGAATTGCGGATTCCGTGAGGCTCAATCATTGTGCTTCGGCGGCAATGCCGACGCCGGCGGAGCTGCGGACATAAGATAGCTGACAATCGCATTGATCTCCTGCGAAGTGAGTTTCGCGGCGTAATCGGAAGGCATCAGGGAATCGGTGCTGTAGGCAACGCCACGAATATCGGATTTGTCGAGCAAGTGAAACGAACCGTCGAGCGATTGCAACTGCAGCGAGAAATTGTCTTCGTTGCGGACGATGCCTTGAATCGCCTCGCCGGATTTCAGGGTAACGGTAGCAAGGCGGCCGCGCCCATAAACGTCCGGTGCGGGAGAAACAATCGCCTCGCGGATTTCGTCGGCGGATTTTGTAGAGGCGAAATCCGTCAAATCTGCGGCGATGAACCCTCCTTGTCCTTGGACCATATGGCAACCGCTGCATCCGGCTTTGCCGAAGAACAACACTTTTCCGGCCTTCGGATCTCCCGGCATTGCGGCGGGACCGCGCGAACCTTGAAGAAAGCGCAAATATTGAACGACGCCGCGGATCTGCGCGGTGCTGAACATCGTCCCAAACGCGGGCATGGGGCCCGAGCCATCATGGACAATGTGAAAAAGTTGCTGGTCGCTGAGGCGCTGGATCTCCGGACGCGTGGCGATATTCGGAGCGTGCTCGCCGCCGCGGCCATCGATGCCATGACACGCCGCGCAAGTGGTGGAGAAAATACGGCGGCCAGTGGCGACATTGGGAGCGGAGGAGCGCGCCTGCGGCGCAGGCGCGTTCGCAAGCGCTGAATGGGTGGGGGGAAGGACAAACAAAGCGAAGAGTACCCCTGCAAATATCACGCCAGCGAAGAGGCGAGAGAAAGTGGGCGGCATCCCACCCAAGAATCTTGGATGGGACGCCGCTGGAAATGAGAAACGCTTCTTCACGACTAGGCCGGACCGCACCTTCCCGCTCCGCCTCAGAAGAGGAATTTCAGAGCGGCCTGCAAAATACGCGGCTGGCCGTAGGTAGCGCTGATGACGCCAAAACCGCTGCCTGTGACCACGCCGAAGTTCGAAGAGCCGTTGGCGGAGAATTGGGCGTGGTTGAACACATTGAACGCTTCAAACCGGAATTCCAGCGTCTTTGTTTCGGTCAGGCTGGTGTCCTTAATCAACGCCATGTCCCAGTTGTTCAGGCCAGGGCCGTGGAAGAAGCGCCGGCGGGAGTTGCCGATCGTGCCTAGCTGCTCCGGGCTGAAGAGCGAGGTGTTGAAGTACGTACCGCCGTTGCGCGGATTCGTGGTTTGCAGGACGCTGCCACCAGCGAAGTCCGGCAGGTCGATTTGAGCCTCGCCGCCCTGGGTGCCGGTCAACGAGTTGTCGTCGGGCTCGGAAAGAGTGACGGGAAGGCCCGTGGCAAACGTCGTGATGCCGGAAACGGCCCATCCAGCGGCGATTTTATTCGCAATCCCGGAAGTGGCATGGAAGAGCTGATCGAAGGGGATTTTGGTTTCGTAGCTGGCAACGAAGTTGTGGGTCACGTCGAAGGCGCACAAGCCCAGGCTAAGACGGGGATCAAACGGATTGAGACCTTCCTGAAACCCGGAGGCATTGTCCATGCACTTGCTGTAGGTGTACCCGAAGAGGAAGGTGGAGAGGCCGCTGGTGTGTTTCACGTTCACCTGAAGCGAATTGTAGGACGACTGCGCAATCGTGGATTCGTAAGGAATATCCGCGAAATTGGGGCCGAGGACCGTGTAGGTGGTATTCACGATGCAGTTGTTGGCCGGGTTCGCCGTGCCGCAGTTGGAGGCAGGAATCAGCTGTACATTCGGCGTCGCGCTCGCCGGGTAATTGACACCAGTAGGGAGGATGTACTGCTGGCCTTCGCCGAAGCCGCCGCACTGAGAACCAGAACTCGTCTGAGCATTCAGCGCGATTAACTGCAAGCAAAGACCGGGATTCCCCGGGTTCGATTCAATCAAGCTGATCAGTTTGTGACCCTGATTGCCAACGTAGCTGACGCTTAAGACCGTGTCAGAGCCGAACTGCCGCTCGATGGACAACTCGTAATTCTCAGTGCGTGGAAGAACGTTGTTGACGTTGTAGGCGAGCGTGCCGGAAAGCGGCTCGACGCTCGGCCAGTCAAACGTAGTGTCTGGATTCTTGGCGCTCACGCTCCTGGGAGGGAAGGTGAAGGGAAACCGTTGTGGACCCGGAGTGCCGGAGGCACGATCCACGAACGGAGTCTCAAACGGGATCGTGCCAGGGCTGACGTAGAAGAGCCCGTAAGGCGGATCACCGATTTCCTGGAATTGCGTCAGGTCCTCCACCGACGTGTAGAAAATGCCGAAGCCGGCGCGAATACTCATCTTTCCGGGACCGCCGGTGATCTTCGAAACCCATCCGGAGTCGGCTCCGGGAGAATAAGCGAGCCCGAGTCGCGGAGAGAAATTGTTATACCGCGTGGGAGCCAGTGTGCGCGTCACGCCCGGATCGCCAGGCACCAGATAACCGGTGGGCGCGCCCGGAAACACCACGGACTGAACGCCGGGGATGACGGTTTCGATTTTGTTCTCGGTGTCGTACCAAGGCTGGCTGAATTCCCAGCGCAGGCCGTAATTGAAGGTGAGGTTGGAGGTGACGCGCCAACTGTCTTGCGCGTAGAGGCCAAGATACTTCGACCGTGAATCGAGAATCTGCTCGCTGGCCTGAATGAAATTCACAGGTGCGCCGAGAAGAAAATCGACGACGTCGGAGCCGGATTCGCTGCCGTCGAAAGTGTAGTCGCCATTTTCGCCGAAGAAGTTGCGGTCGTTGATCTGATCGTAGTGAAACCCGCCGCCGAATTTGATGCTGTGCGTGCCGATGATTTTCGTGAAGCCGTCTTGCCATTGGAAGGTGTTATTGAACTGGCGGGTGGTGTCCGAAGGCACGCCGATATTCAAACCCAGCTGGGCGAAGGAGACCGAGGGAACGCCCTGGAGGTCCGGAGCAATCGGAGCGACGCCGCCGTTGAAGCTGGCACCCGATCCGGAAGGAGCCGTGAAACCCAGGGAAGTGAGCGAAGGCCCGAGACCTCCTTGCGGCGAAAAGAGATGATTGGCGGAACGCAAGTAGCTGAAACGGAATTCGTTGACCGCGGTGGACCCGAAGGACTTGGTGTCGCTCAAAACAAACACTTGCGCGCGGCTGTCGCTGAGAGCGTTGAAGCCGGGGACATTGGCGCCGCCGTTGGGGTAGGGCGTGTTGTTCGTGTCGTCGTCGATGTGCCAATAGCCGGAGATCAGGCCGAATTGCGTGGTGTTCTGATCGACGCGGATGCCGCCCTTGTCGTCGCGTAGCCTCTGTTCGGCGGAGCTGGTGCTGAAGTTGGGCAGCATGGGGCCGGCGTTGGCGACGTTGGGCTGCGGGATATAGGGAAGCAGGCCTTGTGCGGCCGGAGAAAACTTCGCGGGAGAAAGCTGGGCGTTGGGCAGAACGCACTGGGCCGTGGTGGTACAACCAGGCGTGAAATAAGGCTCGCCGTTCGTCACCGTGTAGCCGAACCGGTTGCTAAGAGTCTGGGCCCAGCCGGTGCCTTGGACGGTTCCGGTCAGGTTGGCTTCTTGATCCGTCAGATCACCGTTGCGGTCGGCAACCGAGGGAACGAACTGATTCTGGGTTTGCCCGTCGATCAGCCGCGTGCCTTGATAATCGGCAAAGAAGAAGGTCTTGTCCTTCTTGATCGGGCCGCCGATGGTGCCGCCAAACTGATTTTGAATCAGCTTGCCGATCGAAGGTGCGAACCAATCACGGCCATTAAAAGCCGTGTTGCGATTAAATTCAAACACATCGCCGTGAAACTGGTTTGTTCCGGACTTTGTGACGACGTTGATCTGCCCGCCGCTGTAGTTACCGTACTCGGCGTCGAAATTGTTGGTGATGATGCGGAATTCTTCGATCGAATCCAGGTTCGGAATGACGGCAGTTCCGTTATTTTTGCCCTCATTCACGTTGGCGCCGTTCACCATGAAGCCGTTGGCGGCCTCGCGCTGGCCATTGATCGACTGGTTGCCGGAATTGAGAGAATTGCTGCCGGAAACGGTGCGGTCGTTCAACCCGGGGGCTTGAGCGGCGTATTGCGATGGCACGACGCCCGGCTGGAGATTCAGCAGATCGGTGAAGTCGCGGCCGTTCAGAGGCACGGCGGTGATCTTTTGCGTGTTGATCACTTCGCCGATCTGTGTGCTTTGTGTTTCCACCTGAACGGTGTCGCTACGTACGGTGACCTTCTCGGAGACGGTGCCGATCTCGAGCTTGATGTCCACGCGGACAACCGAGTTTGCATCGATGCGTATCTTGCTCTTGGAAAACTCTTTAAATCCGGTCTGCTCGGCCAGGACCGTATAGTTCCCAATGGGCAATTCTGGAAAGTTGTAGAAGCCTTTGCTGTCGGTTTGAATGGTCGAGACGACGCCGGTAAGCGTATTCGTCGCGGTGACAGTGACGCCGGGAACCGACGCGCCGCTGGGATCCGTGACAATGCCGGAAATGCTGCCTGTGATGCCAGCCCACAGAGCGGTGGCTCCCACCAGAATAGTGAAAATCAAAAACGCGATTGCTTTCCGGGATGCGTGCATGCGGAAACCCTCCTCGGGATCCGATCGAAAATCATAGGGCGGGGATGCGCCGCCATGGTCTCATCTGGTGAAACCGAAGCGCGCAAATTGAGAAACCCGTGGACCACCCCAAGGCTAGTTATAACACTTCGACGGCCAAGTCAATCCATAGTTTTTAATTAAATTTATTGAAGTATTGAATAGGAGGGTTCACTCTCGGCGGGAGAGAAAACACGGCTGCCGAGCGGCCAATGCCGCACACCCTGGAGGAGAGCAGTGCGCGACATTGGCGGCAGCGATGTGAACAAGGCTAGTCGCGAGTCTTGACGGCGATTGCCGAAATTTCTATTTTCGCGCCGTTGACGAGACCGGCCACTTGAACGGTAGCTCGCGCTGGCTTCGGATCGGGAAGGACGGTGCGATAAACCTTGTTCATCTCCGGAAAGTCGTGAATGTCGGAGAGGTAGACGGTGACGGAAACAATGTCGCTCATCTGAAAGCCGGCCTGCTTGACGACCTTGGCAATATTGTCGAGCGCGGCTTGCGTTTGCGGCCCGATTCCGTCGGGCAGGTTCCCTTTGGCGTCGGTGCCTTGCTGCCCGGCGATGTAGAGTGTGTTGCCGGCAACGATGCCGTCGCTGAATGGAAGATTCAATGAAGGATCGAGCAAGCTGATGGCGCGCTTGTGCTGCGCGGCGCCGTGAAGATTCACGGCGAGAAGCAAGAGGGATGTGAAGAGTACGCTCAAGAGCGACAGCCGAAAAATCTTGCGTTGCATGATGTCTCCTTTTCGGGCGCTGAAACGATATGTAATTTTGCTGTGGCGACCGGACACGGCAAACGCGCCGAAGGGTGATGCGCCGGGGAGAGCTTCTCATCCGGCGGCAGATTTCGCAAATTGGCAGGAGTTGAGGAGGCACCGATGAAGAGCATTTTTTTGCGGAAAAGAAGGAGATTTGTGGCGGTTTGGGCCGCAATCGGAAGCGCGGCTCTGCTTTTTGGCCTGCTGCTGCGGCCGCCTGTGTTCGCGCGGCCGGTGCGGGGAACTGCCGACGCGGCGGTGCTCGATGGCTACAGGCATGTGGAAGTGGCATCGGTGTCCGACGCTATCGAGCAGATTCTGGGCAAGAAGATGTATATGAAGCACGAGATGCGGCCGATCTTCACGACGCATTTTGCCGGTTACGCGCTGACCGTGCTGCTAAAGAAGGATGAGGGCGACAAGGATCCGAACGCGCTCGATGGAATGCTCGCGGCGATCGACCAGGGCGGCCCAAATTCGGTGTACGTGATGACGGTCGAGGACGGGCAGGACATCGCCGGGATGGGAGGACTGATGGGCACGGCGATGGCGGCGCGGGATTTTTCCGGTGCGGTGATCGACGGCGGCGTGCGCGATACGGCGTATCTGCGCAAGATCGGATTTCCCGTGTACGCGACGGGCATCGTGCCGTCGACGTCGGTGCATCACTACCGGTTTGCGGGCGCAAATATTCCCATGGTGTGCGATGGTGTGACGGTCGCCCCCGGCGACATCGTGGTGGCGGATTCCGACGGCGTAGTGGTAGTGCCTAAGGAGTACGCGGCAGAGATTTTGCCCGTGGCGCAAGAGATGGATTTCAAGGAGCACTCGATGTACGCCTACATTGAGAAGCTGAAATCGATCGAGGAAGCGGTGAAAAAATTCGGGCGGTTGTAGCGCGGTCTGCGGCGAGGCATCGGTTGAACGCCTTGGGTTTAATAATTTTATTAAATTGTTCTTGAACCACGGCGGTTTCTTGTGTATCTGCTTATTTTCACCCTGTGATTTGGATTTCCATTTTGACCTGATGCATGAGAGGGAGGAAGAAGCGCGGTGGCAAATTCCGGCGGGCGCAACTATCAGATCAATTCTCTCCAGCGCGGGCTGAGCCTGCTGAATCTGCTCGCAGGGGCGGAGAACGCCTTGAATTTCGGGGAAATCGCCGGACTTTCAAACTTGCCGCCGAGCACACTCCATCGGTTTCTAGTGAATCTTCAATCGGCCGGGTATTTGAATTGCGACGAGGGCGGCAATTATCGCTTGGGAGTTTCCTGCGTCTTCCTGGGGCAGGCGGCCGTAGGATCGCTTGATATTCGATCGATCGCAAGGCCCTACCTGCGCGAACTGAACCGGCAGACTCGCGAAACCGTGCATTTGACCGTGCGCAATGGCACGTTCGCCGTTTACGTGGAAAAGATCGACTCGCCGGAGCCCCTCCGCATTCACTCGAAAATCGGCTCTTCCGTGCCGCTGCACTGCACGGCCGTCGGGAAGGTACTGCTGGCGTATCTGCCGCCCACGGAGCAGACGCCGCTGCTGGAGCGGCTTGATTTGAAGCGATTCACGGTGAACACCGTCGGCAGCTTGCAGGAATTGCAAGCTGAGCTGCAGCGGGTGAAGAAAAATGGCTATGCTTGCGATCTTGAAGAACACGAGCCGCACGTGCGCTGCATTGCCGCACCGATTTGGGATCACGTGGGCGCAGCTCATGCAAGCCTGAGCGTGACGGGACCGGCGGTCCGGATGACGATGGCGAGACTTCGGGAGCTGGCTACTGCGATTCAGCAGGCCGGGCTGGCGATTTCGCACGATCTGGGTTTTCGCGAGGCGAGCGGGAAGGTGCGTCCTGCTGCGCCGCAAAGAGTCCTGGGTGCGGAAGAAGAACGGCGCGGACGGAGGAAGCCGCGAAGGACGGTCGCGAGATCATGACGCTTCATTGCCGAAAAGCGAGACGTGCGAGCTGGCGGCTGAGCGTCGGGCTCGTGTTGGCCTGTGCCGCGGGCGGAGTGTTGCGAGCCAAGCAAGCTCATGCGACTCCTGCTCCTTGCCGCGTCACCGACACGAATTTCGACGGCTGGAAAGCCATCGAGATGAGCAATACATGGATCAAGCTGACGATTGTGCCACAGCTTGGCGGTCGTGTGATGCAGGTGGAGTTTGCCGGGCACCCCTATCTCTTTATCAATCCGAAGTACAAGGGGAAATACGTCCCTCCGCCCGCGGATGCCGCAGAGAAAGGAACGTGGTTCAACTACGGCGGCGACAAAATCTGGCCGATGCCGGAAGGAAATCAGGACGCGAGCCATTGGCCGGGACCGATTGCCGACGCGCTCGATGACGGCGAGTATTCTGCCAAAATCGTCTCGCAGGGGGAGTCGTGCCAGGTGCGGCTGGACGGACCTGCCGATCCGCGGACGGGGCTGCAATACTCGCGCGAAATTACGCTGGGCGCAGGCTCTCCAGCAATCACTTTTGATGCCATCGTGAAAAACGCCGCGCCGCACCGCATCGTCTGGTCGGTGCAGACGGTGACGCAATACAACCTCGCCGATCCCAAGAACGCGTCTACCTACAATCACGATTTCTGGGCATACACCCCCGTGAATCCGAAAAGCGTCTATCTCGACAAATTCCACGTGCGGGCGGGCCTTGCTGACGATCCGTCGTTCTCGGTGCAGAACGGGCTCTTCACACTGCACTGGCTCTACCTGCAGAACGAGGTCTGGATTGATTCGCCGGGAGGATGGGTGGCGGTGGCGGACCGCTCTTCCCACTTCGCGATGGTCGAACGCTTTCCGGTTTATTCCGGATACCAATATCCGGGAAAAGCAACCGTCATTTTTTACAAGAACGGTCCCGCCGTCGAATTGGACGACACAGGAATGCCGCAGATTCGAAGCAATCCCGAAGATTCGCCTTTCTATATGGAAGCGGAAATCAACAGCCCGATGGAGGCGCTGAATCCAGGTGAAGTCTTCACATTTCGCACACAGTGGTTTCCCACACGCGCGGGAGATGGGTTCGTAACGGCGAACCAGGCGGGACTGGTGGCCGAACCTCTTTCGGCCACGGCGGGTGATGGAAAAATCAGGCTAAAGGGCACTTTCGGCGTCTTTTTCCCCGGAACACTGGAGGCTCGCGTTTTGGATGCAGACGGGAAGGAGCTTGCGACTGTCTCTGCGGGATCTGCGTCCCCGGATAGACTCCTCACGCTCGATCAGAACATAGCGGCCTCTTCGGTTAATGCGGCGCGCGTGGAAATAGACCTGATTGACGACGCGGGCAACAATCAAGGATTTCTGGCCGATGCGTCCTTGGCGAGCAAGGCAGGAGGCCACTAGCGCGATGCGCTGGCACGCTTTCCTGTTTGCAGGATTCCTGGGTTGCGCGGCGACCGCGTTTGCGCAGAGCGGCAACGGTGCGGCAGGCACGACAAACATCGACGTGCATGCCCGAGACTTGCTCGTTGCGCCTGTAGGAGATATGTGGCCCAGCTACAACGGCGATTACACGGGACGGCGATTTTCGCGGCTCGACCAGATCACCGCAAAAAATGTGGCGCAGCTCAAGGCGCAGTGGGTGTTTCACGCAACGATTCCGAGCGATCTCGAAGTGACGCCCGTGGTGGTGGGCGGCGTCATGCTGCTCGGCGCAGCGAATGATGTGTACGCGCTCGACGCGCGAACCGGCCGCACGATCTGGCATTACGAGCGCGCGGTGAGCCAGGGGCTGATCGACGACGCGTCGCAGCACCACAATCGCGGTGTGGGCGTTTGGCACGATCGCGTGTACATCGAGACGGACGATGCTCACCTGCTTTGCCTGGACGCGCGCTCGGGAAATTTGCTGTGGGACGTCGCCTACGCCAGCGGCAACAAGAATTACGGCGCGACGAGCGCTCCCCTGATTGTGAAGGACAAAGTGCTGGTCGGGACATCCGGCGGCGATGACGGCGTGCGCGGATTTCTAGCCGCATACGATGCCGAAACGGGGAAGCAGTTGTGGCGGTTCTGGACGATTCCCGCGCCAGGAGAGCCTGGGTCGGAAAGCTGGCCCGGAAAATCCTACCTGCACGGCGGCGGAACAACGTGGATGCCGGGCACCTACGATCCGGAACTCGACACGCTCTACTGGGGCACGAGTAATCCTTCTCCTGATTTCGACGGTGGCCCGCGACCCGGCGACGATCTTTACACGGATTCTGTGCTCGCGCTCGATCCGGACACGGGAAAATTGAAATGGCATTTCCAGTTTACGCCGCACGACCTCTTTGACTACGACGGCGTGGAAACGCCTGTGCTGGTGGATGCGAAGTATCACGGAGAAGACCGCAAGCTGCTGCTCGAAGCGAACCGCAATGGATTCGTCTACGTGCTCGACCGCACGAGCGGAAAATTCCTATCCGCCACGAGATTTGCAGAAAATTTGAACTGGGCTTCGGGCATCGACGCGCAGGGAAGGCCGATTCGCACGAACGTGCAGCCATCGGCGGAAGGAACGAAAGTATGCCCCGGCTATTCGGGAGCGACGAACTGGTACGCGCCTTCCTACAATCCCGCGACAAAGATGTTCTATTTTCTTTCCCTCGAAGAATGCTCGGTTTATTTCTTGAAGCCGCAGCAATTCGGCGAAGGCGAGACGTATTATTCCACCGGCGTAAAACGTTCCACGGAGGTCCGCTCGCAGAAAATTCTTCTCGCCTACCAATTGGATACCGGCGATTTCGCTTGGAAATATCCGCAAACGGGATTGGGCCATTCGAGCGGCGGGACGATGACCACCGCGGGAGGGCTGGTGTTTTTCGGCGACGACGCGGAATCGTTCGAAGCGGTGGATGCCGAGACAGGCGCGCCGCTGTGGCATTTCCATACGGGGCAACTGATGCATGCCTCGCCGATGAGCTTCGCGTTGGACGGAAAGCAGTACGTAGCAATCGCTTCGGGGAATGATGTGTTTACGTTTGCATTGCCATGATGCAAGTCGGGAATTCAATTTGAATCGGGAGGAAACAATGGAACCTGTTCAGGAATCACGGCGGAATTTTGCAACGCGTTTCGCGGCGCTTCTTTCGGGACTGGGAATTGCCGGAGCGGTTCTGGCAAAGCCGGTCGCGGCTGCATCGCACAAAAACGCCGTGCAAAAACTGAATTACGAAGGCAAACCGGCGGGCACGGGATTCATCACTCCTTTAGTGATTCACAACGGCCTGCTTTACATCGCCGGCCAGGGTGCGCACTCGCATAATCCCGGAGATTTCCCGATGGATATCGAGACGCACACGACCAAAGTGATGGACAGCGTGAAGACCCTGGTCGAGGTGGGCGGCGGCGCGATGGACACCATCCTCACGTTGACCGTGTATCTCGCGAAGATCGAGGACTACGACGGCATGAACAAGGTTTTCAAGACGTATTTCCCGAACGGTGGTCCGGCGCGCACGACGGTGGCCGTGGCGAATTTGCCGGGAAATTCGCTGGTCGAGATCAACTGCACCGCGGCAGTCGTCCGCAAGTAAGACACAAGGAGAATTCGCCATGAAATGGAATTGGAATCGCAGAACATTCTTAGGCAGCCTCGCGGCAGCCGTGGGCGCGGCTGCCACGGGCATTCGCACGTTTGCGGCGGCTCCGCCGCAGGCAGGAAAAGTGACAGGCTTCGGCGCATCCGGAGATCCCTACGAAGAATTGGGAGTGACGACGGTGATCAACGGGCAAGGGACGATGACCATGCTCGGCGGCTCGCTGATCCGGCCGGAAGTGGAAGCCGTGATGGCAGACGCGGCGCACCATTTCGTCAGCATCCCCGACCTCGAAGTGGCTGCGGGCAAAAAGATCTCGGAAATGCTAAAGCTGCCGGACGGTTACACGGCGATGGTCACCTCCGGCGCCGCAGGGGCGATTCAGTCCGGGCTCGCCGGCATTCTCACCGGCGACAATGAGGAGTACATCAAGCAGCTTCCGGACCTCACCGGCCTCAAATCCGAAGTAATTATCCAGAAATCGCACCGCAATCCTTTCGACCACCAGCTTCGCGGGACCGGCATCAAGCTGATCGAGGTCGAGACGCGCGAAGATTTGCACAATGCCGTTGGCCCGAAGACGGCGATGATGCACTTCACGAACTTCGCCAACGCGGCCGGACAAATCAAAGTCGACGAGTGGCTGAAGCTGGCCAAGGGCTATAACCTGCCAACGCTGATCGACGCGGCTGCCGACACGCCACCCGTCTCGCATCTCTGGGATTACGCCAACATGGGCTACGACATGATTACGTTCAGCGGCGGCAAGGCCATGCGCGGGCCGCAGTGCGCGGGGCTATTGATTGGGCGGAAGGAAATGGTCCACTGCGCGCTGCTCAACAACAGCCCGTACGAGGACACGCTCGGGCGCGGGCAAAAAGTGGGCAAGGAAGAAATCGTCGGGATGGTCAAGGCGCTCGAAATTTACTTGAACGAGGACCAGGATGCGCTGACAAAGGAATGGTGGGCGCGACTCGACACGATTTCGCGCGAGATCACGAAAGTGAACGGCGTCAGCACGGCCTATTTCGTGCCGGACATCGCCAATCATGTGCCGAGCATGCAAATCAATTGGGACCCGCGGCGAATTTCGCTGACCCCGGGCGACGCGGCGACGGCGCTGCGCAGCGGAAAGCCTTCGATCGTCCTGGAGCGGACGGAAATCGGCCTGGGCATGAACTCGTTCATGCTGCAGCCGGGCGAGGACAAAATCATCGCGGACCGCCTGAGTGAATTGTTCCGCACACACACGGCCTGAACGTCGAGCCAGCGCTCAAGCAGCGCGACAAGGCGCCGCGCGCTCTCGTCTGCGGAATGGCTAATTTTCCGGCATACGCAGCTTCGAGCCGCGCTGCGCGAGCCACGAGTTGAATTCGCGGATCATCGCAGGAGTCCATTTGGAATCGATTTCGCCGGGCGTATATTTCTTTTCGCGCAGCATGGTGTGGCCCCAATCATCCACCAGATGATCCATTTCCGAATCGTCGGCGATTTTTGCGGCAAGCTGCGGCGGGATGAACGTCACGCCCTCGGGATCACCGAGCGCGATGTCGCCGGGCATCACCGTGGCGTTGCCGATGCGAATCGGCACGTTGATGCCGACCAGCATCACGTTTTCCAGCGCGGAAGGATCGACGCCGCGTGTATAGATTTGGAAGCCTTTGATTTCCTGCAGCCCCGTCGTGTCGCGCACCGAGCCATCCACGACGAGCCCATTGTGGCTGTGCGCGAAAATCGCGGTGCCAAGGTTGTCGCCGATAATCGTGCCGTCCTTGATTTTGCCGAAAAGATCCACGACAAGCACATCACCCGGCTGCAGAATGTCGATAATCCAGGAGTTTTCATCGCCGATGCGGCCTTCCTTTTTTCCGTTCGCTTGAATCACGGAATCGACGTCCGGGCGGCGCGGCATGAACACGGCCGTCACCACGCGGCCCACCATGCGCTCGCCGGGATTGATGATTTTCCAATTGCCCTCGAACTGATTTTTGTAGCCGGCGTCCTGCAGAGCGTCCCAGGCTTGCTCGGCGTCAGTGTCTTTCAACCGCGCAAGCACGTCATCCGGAACTTTCGGCCGTCCGTCGGGAAAACGCTCGCCGTGCCAGTCCGGCGTGAAGGCGATGCGCTGCTCCGTACTAAATATGCCCAGTTGTGCGTGCGCGGGAACAGCGATTGTGGCGAGAGCGGTCGCGGCGAGCGCCGCACGAAAAAATGCCTTCATCGTTTTTCTCCCTATATCAATGCGAATCGTGGAGTCGGCGCCGGCGCGTCCGCGAAAATAAGATTTCGCAACGCGCGAGCGCGGCTCGAACCCTACCACGCGGCAAATTCGGCGGCAACCGCAAGACGACACTCGATGTGGCGAACAATTTCTGCTGCCGGCTCGAAATACATTGCCGAAACGGTGCCCGCGTGACTCGCGTCCGCTGGATTCTCATCTTCTGGATATTCGTTCTGAGCGCGGTAGCTTTTCTGGATCGCGTGAACATCTCCATTGCGGGACTCTCGATCGCGGCGGAATATCACCTGTCCGACGTGCAATTGGGGCGCGTGTTCAGTTCGCTCCTGGTGGGATACACGCTGTTTCAGGCTCCGGCGGGATGGCTGGCCGACCGGCTGGGCTCGCGCCGGGTCTTGACGCTGGGAGTTGTTTGGTGGGGAATCTTCACGGCGCTCACCGCATCGCTGCCCGCCAACATTCCATTTGCATTGGCGTGTTTCATCGGCGTCAGATTCCTGCTCGGCGCGGGCGAAGCAGTCATGTATCCCGCGTCGAACCAGTTCACTTCGCGCTGGATTCCGACGGAGGAGCGCGGCATCGCGAACGGGTGGATTTTCGCCGGGGTAGGCGCGGGCGCAGGGATCACACCGCCGCTTGTGACGTGGGTCGTGCTGCACTACGGATGGAGAGCGTCGTTCTGGGTGTGCGCGGTCATCGGCGTGCTTTCGGGGCTGGTGTGGTTTGTGATTGCGCGCGATTCGCCCGAGGAGCATCCGTCGGTTTCGGCCGCGGAGCTTGCCAAGATCCGCGCGGGCCTGACGATATCCGAGCAATCTCTCGAAGAGAAAAATCTGCGAACACCCTGGAGCAAGATACTGACGAGTCCCAACGTCTGGGCCACCGCGGCGAGCTATTTTTCCTTCGGCTACGTTGCCTGGATTTTTTTCAGTTGGTTTTACATTTATCTGGCGAAGGTGCGCGGCCTGAATCTGAAGACCAGCGCCATGTATGCAATGCTTCCTTTTCTGGCGATGGCGCTCTGTTGCCTTGCAGGAGGGATAATCAACGATCAAGTGACAAAAGCGCGCGGCAAAAGAGCGGGGCGGTGCGGAATCGCAGTGGTCGCGATGGCGCTGGCCGCAATCTTTCTCGTTCTGGGAGCGCGCGCAGAAAGCGCGCGATTCGCGAGTGTGATTCTGGCGGGCGGCGCTGGTGCCCTCTACCTGGCGCAGAGCTCCTTTTGGGCCGTGACGGCAGATATTGGTGGAAAATCGTCAGGTTCGGTCTCAGGAGTCGTGAATATGGGCGCGCAACTGGGAGGCGTGGTGACATCGGCCGTGACGCCGCTCATCGCCATTCACTACGGTTGGACAGCCCCGTTTCTCGTGGCCGCCGCGCTGTGCGGATTAGGAGCGTTTGCGTGGCTGCTGGTTGACCCGGGCCGCAAGATCGTCTACGAAGGCGAGCGCAGCGGATAAGGAAGCGCAGCCGCGCCCGGGTTGAACTGGCTAGTGAGCCATCGCATTGTGAGCGCGGCGCGCGCGTTCCTGCCGGGCAAAATCACCAAGGGAAGGCGGCGGTTCGTTGGCAATGCGGCCTTCCTCGACGGCCTTTTCAAACGGCAGGAACGTTCCCACCTCGGACGAAGGCTTCGCTTCGCTCACAGCCTTTGCGAATGGGACGAAGCCCGACGGCACATATTGACCGTTGTTGGTGGCTTCAGGATATCGAAAGGTCGTGAGGGGCAAATGCGTCAGGGAAGCATTCACTTCGCCGCCGCCACCTCCTGCTCCTCCTCCTCCTCCTCCGCTGTATCCGGCCGCGACCGAACTGCTGGCCCCAAACGAGCCGCCGCTCCGCTGTGCAAAGGCCAGTCCCGGCAAGCACAAACAGATCACCAAGGCGCCCAGAATCTTCATCGCGATCCTCCTACGACACAGAGAATATCGGCAGGGAAAGGAGAAAAGGTAGGTTCAATTCGATTGGCCCCGGGGTTGTAGTACCCGCCCACTCCAGGAAAGACGGATTGCCATTGTTTTGTGCTTATTTCTCTATTTTCATGGCATTCCGGCCCGAAGGAGCGCATCGGGAACCTTGCCTTCAAGAGCAATTTGAGACGCTGTTTGGGGGCACGGTGCCTGACCGGACGGCCGGATTCTTCCTTCCGCCCCGGCGCGAACTGGCCTATCGTTAGAACGATTGAAGGGAACAACAGAATGCCGAGGCTGTTAGGACTTGTCTGTGCTTTGTGCATCCTATCCGTAGGGAGAGTCCCCACAATGCGAAACCTCCGCAGCCGATCTTCCAGTGCGGCCCCATCTTTGATTCCCGCAAAGGGCTCTATCCCTACCTTCGACGAGATGATCCACTACATTTCTGCAGACTGGGACAATCTCACGCGTTCCATGAACGATTGCGATACTTTCGTCGATCCCAAGATAGAGGGTGAGCCTGTCGTCTATCTTCCCGCCGGAGTGCCAGTTCCAGAGCAGCTCGCAGGGTTGGAGAAGCGTTGCTCTGTCCTCGTCAAGAACTTGCCAGTCGAGGTTTCGAGCGCAACGGAAAATCAAGTCTCGCGGATTCAGCCTCCCGGACTGCTTTATCTTGAGCACCCCTACATCGTTCCTGGAGGGCAGTTCAACGAGATGTACGGGTGGGACAGCTATTTCATCATTCGAGGGCTGCTTCGCGACGGCCGCAGGGACCTGGCGCGCGGCATCGTGGAAAATTTCTTCTACGAGATCGAGCACTACGGAGGCGTGCTCAACGCGAACCGCACTTACTATCTTGGCCGCTCGCAGCCGCCATTTTTAAGTTCGATGATCCTCGCCGTCTACAACGCGGACAAAGCCTCCGGCGATGCGAATCTCGACTGGCTCAAGCGCGCGTACGCGTTCGCAGCCGCCGACTACGCGCAATGGAATCGCGCACCGCATCTCGCTGGCGATACGCAACTGTCGCGCTATTTCGACGAAGGCAACGGCCCTGTTCCGGAAATCATGGGTGATCCCGCGCACTATTACCGCGAGGTGGCTCACTATTTCATCGCTCATCAGGGCGAAGACAGCCCCTTTCTTGTTCCCGTTGACGCGCAGCATCCTCCCAAACCGGACGCCGGACCCATTTTCGAAATCTCGCTCTGCGATTCTGGAGAAGGAAAGTCCGCAAATCTGGCCACCGTGAATTGCGCGCCTCCAGACCGCTTTGCGCTCTCTCAGGATTTCTACAAGGGCGACCGGAGCATGCGCGAATCGGGGTTTGACGTCACGTTTCGCTTTGGCCCTTTCGGCGCCGAGACGCAGGATTATGCTGCCGTTGGCTTAAACTCGCTGCTCTACAAAACGGAGAAGGACCTGGAAGAGATGTGCCTGCTGCTCGGGCGCAAGGGCGAAGCAAAGCAGTGGGAGGAGAAATCGCAGTCGCGCCGGGCGCAAATCACAAAATACCTGTGGGATGAAAAGCGCGGCATGTTTTTCGACTACGATTTCAAAACGCAGAAGCGTTCCGCGTACGACTTTGCCACGACGTTTTACCCTCTTTGGGCAGGTTTGGCCTCGCGGGAGCAGGCGCGCGCCGTCGATGCGAATCTAAAGCTCTTCGAGCAGCCGGGCGGACTCGTGACCAGCCGCACTCAGAGCGGCGCGCAGTGGGATTACCCCTATGGTTGGGCGCCGCTGCAGTTGCTCGCGGTGGAAGGGCTGCGCCGCTATGGTTTCGCAGCCGACGCGGATCGCATCAGCGAAGAATTCCTCTCGATGTTGCTTCAAAATTTTCGCCGCGATCATGCGCTCCGCGAGAAATACGACGTCGTCACGCGTTCTGCGGAGACCGAAATCGAAGTTGGATACACGCGCAATATGATCGGCTTCGGGTGGACCAATGGCGTCGCGCTTGCCCTGCTGCACGAGTTGTCCCCGGAAGTCGCCGCTCGGCTCCGGCAAGAGTGACAAATCCAACAAATCCCAGGCTAGCCTGGACTGCCCGCGCGGAATTTCGCAGAAGCGTTTCTTCTTCGTGGCACTCCCCTCAGGACAGGGAATGCAGCGCCAATTCGGCCACTCGCCGCATCTCGGCTTTGGTGGCTCCGTTCACCGCCTGAATCCCGAGACCTGCCATCACTGTGGAAAGATAGCGAGCAAGATCGGCGGGTGCTGTGCTGGAAGGAAGTTCGCCCTCATGCTGCGCCCGCTGCAGACGTTTCCTGATCCCGGTCTCAGCTGCCCTTCGCCATTCCGTCATGGCTCGTTTCACCGGTTCCGTCTCGACTCCGCACGCAAGCCCTCCTTGAATGGACAGGCACCCCGGTGGATTGCCCGGAGTGGCAAGGAATTCGATCGTGCCGTAGAGAAGTCCGGAAACAACCTCGCGTAATGTTGCGCACGCGAGCGCATCGCGGATGAACTTCATCGGACCCTCGCGATAGCGATCGAAGACGCGCCCGAACAGCTCCTCTTTGTCGCCAAACGCGGCGTATATGCTGGAGCGGTTGATACCCATCGTTTTGGTGAGGTCGGCCATGGTGGCGCCTTCATAGCTTTTGCTCCAGAAGACGCGCATGGCCGCGTTCAGAGCGGCGTTTTCATCGAAGCCGCGCGGGCGTCCGGTCCGGCCATCTGAATGCTTTCGTGCCATTGGGCATATTAGACGCTCTTCCGGAATGAAAGATTGAAAAATTCTGCATCCTGCGAATTTGCGCCGACATCTGAAACGGTAGGTACAGAAGTGACATTCAATGTCAAGGAGCATTCCGATGAACGCATTGCAAGGCAAGGTTGCGGTTATTACGGGGGGAAGCAGCGGAATCGGGCTCGCCACCGCCAAACGATTCGTCGCCGAAGGCGCTTACGTTTTTATCACCGGACGAAGGAAGGCGGAGCTGGATAAGGCAGCCGCAGAGATCGGCAAGAACATCACCGCCGTTCAGAGCGATGTCTCCAATCTGGCGGACCTCGACCACCTTTTTGAAACAGTGCGAAAAACCAAGGGCAAGATCGACATTCTGTTTGCGAATGCGGGTGTTGTCGAACCGAGGCCGACGGAAGCGGCCACGGCGGAACACTACGATAAGACTTTCGACATCAACGCTCGCGGAGTCTTCTTCACGGTGCAGAAAGCGCTGCCGCTTATGAAGGAGGGCGGGTCGATTGTCCTGAACGGCTCAGGCGTCTGGCAGAAAGGATTTCCCATTTATGCGACCTATGCCGGCACGAAGGCGGCCTTGCGTTCGTTCGTGAGATCTTGGACAGCCGAATTCGCAAGCAAGGGGATCCGCGCAAATATGATCAGTCCGGGGCCGATTGAAACGCCGATTCTCGAGGGCCAGTTTGGCCAAAGCACAGAAGCGATGAAAGAGCAGTTCAAGGCCATCGTCCCTATGAAACGGATTGGCAGGCCGGAGGAAATTGCCGCCGCGGCGGTCTTCCTGGCTTCGGATGAGAGCAGTTACATCACGGGTATCGACCTGCCCGTGGATGGCGGAATCGTTGCAGTCTGAGATCGGCTGGATTGGATTCGATTGATTCCGCTCGACAAAATGAACCTCCGCCCGTCGGGGCAAGTAATCAAGTACACAAGAAGTGCTTGATGTGAGCGGCGGTCGTGCAGTTTCTGCGCGGCCGCCACGAACGCTGGCTTGCCGAGCCGTAGCTCGTGGTTTTTGCGAGGGAAGGCTGGTGGGCCCGCAAGGATTTGAACCTTGGACCAACGGATTATGAGTCCGCTGCTCTAACCGCTGAGCTACGGGCCCGTCGCCCTGCCCTCATTCTGACATGAATTCCCGCCGCCACGCATATTTCCCGCTGAGGTTTTCTTCACGGCTCTTCATCCCATTCAATTTCGATTTTATGAGAGGCAGCGTGCCGAAATTTTCCACCATCGCCTTTTCGGCGGGAGCGTGTATTCTCTTTTCCGCTCGAACGCAAGCGGGAGAGTGCGGCCTTGAAAATTCTGGTTACCGGGGGCGCGGGCTACATTGGTAGCGTGGTTTCTGCGGACCTCGTCGCCGCCGGCCACGAAGTCGCGATTCTCGACAATTTCGCGAAAGGGCACCGCGGCGCTGTGCCGCACGCCGCCCAGATTGTGACCGCTGACCTTGGCGATCGCGATACTCTCCGTGAATTGTTTCGCGCAAACTCGTTCGAGGGGGTTCTCCACTTCGCCGCATTTATCGAAGCTGGCGAATCCATGTCGCTTCCCGAAAAATATTTTCGCAACAACGCCTGCAACACACTGTCCCTGCTCGAAGCCGTTCTCGAATTTCGCGTTCCGCGATTTGTTTTTTCCTCCACGGCTGCTCTCTACGGCAGCCCCGTGCGCACACCAATTGAAGAGGGCGACGCTCTGGCGCCTACAAACGCCTACGGCGAATCAAAGCTGCTTGTGGAAAAAATGCTCGAATGGTTTCACCGCGTCCACGGCCTCCGGTACGCGAGCCTTCGGTATTTCAACGCAGCGGGAGCAGCGGGCGAGCTCGGCGAAGATCATCACCCGGAGACGCACTTGATTCCGATCGTCCTCGATGCGGCGCAAGGCCGTCGCGCGAGCGTTTCGATTTTCGGCACGGACTATTCCACCCCGGACGGCACCTGTATCCGCGATTATGTTCACGTGAGCGATCTTTCCTCGGCGCATCATCTCGCGCTCGAACGGCTCGGCCGCGACGCCGCGCCCGAGCGCCTTATCTACAATTTGGGGAGTGGTCAGGGGTTCAGTGTCCGCCAGGTAATCGACGCCGCGCGCCGCGTCACCAACCGCTCCATCGAGGCCGTCGAAGCGCCGCGCCGCCCCGGCGATCCTCCCTCGCTCGTCGCCAGCTCGGAGAAAATCAAGCGCGAGCTTCACTGGCGCCCGCGCTACACCGATCTCGACGCCATCATCGAAAGCGCGTGGCAGTGGCGGCTCAAGCATCCCCAGGGCTATTCGGCATGATCTTGCTTATTTCCAAGGGCGGGTCGTCTTAATGAACCTCCTTGCAATCTGCTTTGCTTAGGAAACATCGCGAAAAAGTCGTGCGGCGCGCCTCGCCCCTCCGCGTACAATGGACCTATGGCCAGGGGATGGGAGAGTAAGTCGGTCGAAGGGCAGGTCCAGCAGTTCGAATCGCAGGACGGGCAGGGAGAAACATCCGGAAAAAAACGCCGGGCGTCGCCGGAACAGTTGGCGGCGCGCCGGGAGAACGAAGTCCTGCTGCTTTCGCGGTCCCGTGTGCAGAAAAGCCTTGAATCCGCTGTCGACGAGCGCTATCGCGAACAACTCCGCCTTGCGCTCGCAGACCTCGACGCCAAAATCGCCAATCTCGCTTCCAAGCTTTAGTTTTTTCCTCTGCAATTTTCCGCGGGCATTTCAATCGCGACGCGCGGCGGAATCCGGTTCCTGCTTAAACACCACGCCAACACCGTTTTGTTCCTTTTCGCTGCCCGCTTCGAAATGCACCACGGTTCCGTGCAGTGTCAGTTGGCTCGAACGTGATGGATCGTTGGATGCCTCGATCACGACGCGCACTTCAGATTGCAGCCGCGGGCGGCTGGGCAGCAGAAGATAAGCTCCCTGCAAGCTCAAATCGCGGATCGTTCCCTTCGCCTGGAAAGTCTTGCCGTCTTCGCCTTGTCCTGTCACGGTCGCGGCAAATCGGATTCGCCGCCGTTGACCCGCACGTGACTCGCCCAGAATCACATCCACGCCGCGCTCGCTCAGCGTGATTTTCATGCCTTCCGTCGCCGCCCACGTCGAAGGAAACTCTTGCCGCGCCGCCGAGAGGTAGCCGTCCACGACTTGGTCGGAAGAATCCGGATCGTGATGGAAGAGCACCAGATTCCGCACATGCGCGTCACGTGCGATTTTTACGCCTTCCAGCCAGCTCGAATGTCCCCAGCCGCGGCGCTCTGTCGCCAGCTCCTCCGGAGAATATTGCGCGTCGTAAATCAGGACATCCGCCCCGTGTGCCAGTTGCCGGAGGGCGGCGTCCATCTCCGCGACTCCCGGCTCATTGTCCGTCGCGTATACGACCGATCCTGCGGTCGTATCCAGCCGGTAGGCGAGGCAGCCTTGCGGATGATTCAGCCACGCGGTGGTCACCTGCGTTCCGTGAACATCCCACTTTGCGCCGCCCTCCACTTCGTGAAACTCCCGCGCCGCCGCCATCACGCTTGCGTTTACGGGAAAATACGGGCTCGCCAGTTGTGCCTCGAGCACTTGCTTCAGGCTTCCCGGTCCCAGAAATTTGGATTGGAAGCTATAAAAATGAAAGCGATTCTGTGATTCGAAAAAGGGGTGAAAGAAGGGAATGCCCTGAATGTGATCCCAGTGGTAGTGCGTCACCAGCACGTTCGCTTCAATGGCGCGCCCGCCGTTCTCCGCTTTCCATTGATTCCCGAGCATCCTTAGCCCGGTTCCGCAATCCAGAACGAATCGCGTTCCGTTCGGGGTCGTCAGCTCAAGACAAGGCGTATTTCCGCCGTAGCGCCAAGTGTTGCGCTCCAGAGTGGGAATCGAACCGCGTACTCCCCAAAATGTAAGTTTGGCGGTTTTTGGCGTCATGGCCGGAGAGTTCGTGACGCGCACGGAGGATTTGCCCCTTGAAAATCCTCCGGGAACCGGGTCCCAGAGCGATGGTATGGGCTTGCGCCGAGGGAAGTCAATTGCCTTTCGCGCAGGCGGTTCGTGATTGCGAACCGTCCCCGCTCCCGTCAGCTTTCCGCTTGGTAAACACCGCCCCGTGCTTTGCGCCCTTCCTGCGGGTAGAATACACGCGATGCACGCCCAATCCAGTGCGTCGGGACCTCACTCGCACACGCACGCCCATTCACATTCCCACAGCCACGCTGGACACTCTCACTCGCACATGCCCTCCAGTGTTGCTATGACCGGCATTTTGGGCGCTGCCGTCGTTGCCACGTTTGTTCTCGTTTTCATCGAGTTGGCTGCCGGTTTCTTCGGTCGGTCGATCGCTCTCGTCAGCGACGCGATCCACAATTTGACGGACATTCCTTCCCTCGTGATCTCCTGGCTCGCGATGCGTTGGGCCGAGCGCCCGCCAACTCCCGAGAAGACCTACGGCTATCATCGAGCGGGAATCCTGGCGGCGTTCACGAATGCGACGCTTCTGTCCGTTGTTGCCCTGTTCCTGATTTACGAGTCGGTCGAACGCCTTCGCCAGCCGGTCGAGGTACACGCCGGCCTGATGCTCTGGGTTTCTGTCATCGCGCTTATCGCCAATGGAGGAATCACTCTGGCCGTCCACGGCGGCCGCCGCGACCTCAACATCCGCTCCGTGTGGATTCACAATCTCGGCGATGCGCTTTCGAATATCGCCATCGTCATCGGGGCGCTGGTGATTCGCGCCACAGGCGCCTCCTGGGTTGACCCGGTGCTCGGCATCGGCATCGGCGCCATGGTGCTCTGGTCGGCCACCGGGATTCTCCGCGAATCCGCTCACATTCTGCTCGAAGGATTGCCGCGCGAAATTTCGCTGCAGGAAGTTGCAAAGCGTCTGCTTTGCCTCGAAGGCGTCCAGGAAGTTCACGACGTGCACATTTGGACGCTCGGCACGGACATGGTGGCTCTCTCCTGCCACATCCGGATTCCCGACATGCACATGGAAGAAAGCGAAAAAATTCTCGCCAGCGTGCGCGGACTTCTTGCCGAGCGCTTCCAGATTACTCATACCACGATTCAGTTCGAACGCGCCGGGTTACCGTCGGAAGGTCTATACATGCCGGAACCCGCGCGCCGTGCGGAAGATTGCGAGTAGGCGTGAAGCGCGCTTGCTATGCAGATGATGTGTCGAGTTTTGGAGGGAAAAGCCGCTGCGATTTTCCAGCTGAAAGAAAAATCTAGCTGCGCAAAGTCCGCTTAATCCAGTTGCAGCGGCGTTCCTCGCTCCTGATTCACTCGCTGTGTAGCCTGCAGGTCGATCTCGCTCACAGGAACCGTCTGGCGCATCCCGTCTTGCGTCACGTACACCACCTGATCGCCCGACCGCGTAAATGCCGCCGCATTCTCGCTGTGCCCGTCGTTGAAGATCAAAAGAAATTCACCTTCATCTCGAATTGGTTGCTGCTCTTCGGCCTGTGGCGCTTGTGCGGGCTCGGTGCTAGCCGCGGCAGCCTGCGGAGCTTCCTGCAGGATAATCACCTGCGGTTGCTGTGGCTGTGCCGAAGGAGGAGCTCCCTGGCTTTGGTCCGGCGGGTAGGCTTCCGACGATTCGTCTTCATCTGTGGGCACGGCAGCGTAGGCTGGCAGCAGGGGGATATAGAGCCCCGAATAACTTCCATTGCCGCGCAGTCGTTCGAATGTCGAGAGTTCCAGTTGCGTCACCGGATCGATGAAAGCCTTCACGCCTAGCTGGCTGTTGGTTCCGATGATTGGCGAACCTGGTCCTGCGTTCAAAACACCGTCCACATAAAAAGGCGCCCCTCCCGAATTGATGTAGGGGTCGGGCGTGCCATTGATCACAATTGTCCCGGCGGGTGCCCTCACGGGCGCCACGCTTGTGCGGACGTTTGTTGTCGCAGAGGTCGGCGTTGTTCTCAGAGGTCCGGGCCGCATCACGCCTGTGCTTCTTGGAGCGTGAAACACGATGGGCGACCCCATAGGCCGGGCCGTTCCCATCATTCCGCTCATTCGGACGCTCTGCGCGCTTGCGGACGACGCCAGGCCAAATGCTCCCGCCAGAGCCACCGATGCAAGTCCTACGATCCGAACCATCCTCATTGCGGCTCTCCTGACTCTTGGGACGGCCCCGGCGCCTCCAAGGTTGCTTTTATCTTACTCCTTCCTCTGCTGTCGCTTCTGCACTTTCCCTCCGAATCCCGGGAACCCTTCGCCGGTTCCCGGTGTCTATCTGAAGCTGGCCTTGGGCGGGAAGGCGAGGCGCTTCCTTATCTCCAGATTTCTTTTACCCTTGCGCTGGATGTGCTATAAACGTGAGTCCGAAAGACGCCCGGAGCGGCTCGGAGGCACCTCGTGGCGCACGATTTGTCCGTCGAAAAATTGCTGGTGCGCTCGGAAACTCCGGCGAGTGAGGCCGAACAGGCGATTGCGTATTGCCCTCGTTGCTCCGAGCGGCTCGAGCCGCGCAAGTGCAAGATGATTTGCGCAGCCTGCGGCTATTACATGTCCTGTTCGGATTTTTACTGAGGAGCGGGTCCACCGGGAATCACTGGTCCCGCCGGTTTGCTGATTCCCATCCATCGTTGGTCACACTTCAGGAGGCGTGAACGTGGCACTCAGAATGACGGACCGTCAAATCGACGGCGTGGACGTAGTGGAAATTGAAGGAAGAATCGTTCTCGGCGAAGAGAGCAACACTTTTCGCGAGAAGGTCAAGAGCTTGCTTGCCTCGGGCAACAAGAAAGTCGTGCTGAATATGGCCCAAGTCAGCTACATCGATAGCGCCGGTCTTGGCACCCTCGTAGCCACGTTCCACAGCGCCAAAACGCAGGGCGCTACCCTCAAACTGGCCAACCTCGGCACCAAGTTCAAGGAAGT